>Ga0265798_10002182_pt1 | contig 29093 bp, 16 predicted proteins | sample P3T30metagenome_FD_192430 | JGI IMG/M metagenome (GOLD analysis project Ga0265798, IMG submission 192430) | Plant litter microbial communities from East Loma Ridge, Irvine, California - P3 T30 | ecosystem: Environmental > Terrestrial > Plant litter > Unclassified | place: USA: California...
ACTGACAAGCGGGCTTTTTGTTATGCTTAAAACATTATCAATAATTTTTCCGCCCACTTTCTCTTTTCTAGGCTTTATGTTAATGGAAAGCTTAGGTTAAAAAACAATTGTCGAAAAAAGTAAAAAAGAAATGCTTTCCATTTATATCTCGATGTAGAAGATGCCACTATCAGTAACTGGAACTCTAATAAAATGCAGCCTGGCCTAAAGAGAATCGAAGAAATTGGCGATCTTCTAGAAGTTGATAATATAGAGCTGATTGCATCAAAATATAGAAAGCCAACTGGTTTAGCCGGAAAGCTACAGCTTGAATATAAAAGACTATTATCAGAAGGAATGCAGATAAAAGTGGGCATTTCAGATGCAGAAGGCAATCAAAAGGAGGTTAATAACCCAACGATGGTAGAAGCCCTTAGAGATTTCGTAGCTAAAAATAGAAGTTAATCTCATAAGAATCTACTCAATCACATTGTTACTATTTTCTTAGGGTGTATATTTCGTATAAAGTTTTTATTAAAGCATGATTGACTTTACAAAAACGAATACCGTACGCCAATCTGTACTATGTAGGTAGAATTGATACTGTTGTCATTTTTATAGGTCTCTGCAATTAGCTTGTCACCAGTAGTGGCCAACTGAAATAAGGGTATAGCTGTTCCACTAGGCCGTACTTTATCTAGGTTAGTGGGTATCAGTAGGGCATTTGCATTAGGGAGTTTACGCAATCCCCATTTGCTATTAATAAAATTGCACAAATTAAGGATATCTATACTCAGCTCGAGTACCTGTTTTTTATGCTTTTGATACAAACCTAATTCCGTGCTTAGTCGCAAATCTACCTGATTTCTCCAGGGTAGAATTCCGCCGTTGCGTTCAGCATAGGTGCCACGCCTTGTTTTTAAATATTGATCCTGCTCAATATATGCGAAAAAAGCGTTTTTCTGCTCTTCTGCGCTATAAACGATCCGTCCGTTTGCTGTTGAAATGCTAAATGGAGAAAAAGTAATTTCGGAAGGATCCTTGGGAATATAAATCAACGATCTGTTGGTGCCATCACCGATAAGATCGCGTCCATAGGTATATGAAAACCTTCCCTCCGAACTACCCTGATAAACCAAACCTAAGTTTACTGTACACATTTTGAAAAACTTTAAAGGAAAAGCTAGTGAAGCAACGACACGGCCGGGAGGCACATAACCTGCATAACCTAAAGTTTGATTGTTGATGCCGTTTACCGACGGTGTGGCATTGAGTGCTGAAAGTGTTTGGTCGCCATCGCCATCATTGTAGGTTTTAGTTGCACTGCGGATGTACGAAAATGATAAATCGAGACCATTGGCGAATTTTCTGGTCAGATTGCCCATGGCCGAAAAATAATATCCACCCGAAGAATTGAAAATGGAAACCACATTCATCGCTGTATTTCCCACCGGATCACGCTGTCCGGAGCTATTTAACGGATTGATAAATTTCTCTCTGTTCTCCTGCGGATAAACCAAACGGTGATCTGGATAACCGGGAATATTCAACTGAACCGGATTTACCAAATTCAGGTCGCGGAAAGAAATCCCCCTAATATCTTTATTGTAAAGGAGTTCAACTTTACCTTTAATCTCCAACGGCAATGGCATATCAAAAGAGATGCTCGATTTCCAGCTTTGCGGCATTTTAAAATCCTTCGCCAAAACACTGCTTACTGAAGGAAGTACATTTGCATTTTTGGCCACAGATGCCTGTTGCGGATCGGAATCGAATGTAATGGGTGTTTTGGATGAACCTTTCCAGGTCTGACTGATCTGCCCTACCCCAGAATACCTGGCCTGACTGATGACCCAAACAAAAGGGATTCGTCCGGTAAAAATGCCGGTACCTACTTTAAGCAAATAGTTTCCATCGCCAAAAAGATCATATTTGAACGATAACCTGGGCGATAATAACACAGCCGGTTTTGGTAGGAAGGCCGTATTTACTTTTTCACCCTCAGCAAAGCTCAACTGGCCGAGCAATTGGTTATCGGGCAGTTTTTTAGGATATACCGTCACGTCACCCCGAAGGCCAAAATTCAGCTCTGTATGGCTTGTTATTCGGATGGAATGTTGTAGAAAAGCAGAAAAATTAAGGTAATCGAAAGCATAACGTACCGCCTTATCGCCACCATCAACGGTATAGGTTAGGGCATAATCGAGCGGTTTTTTCACGTTTTTGAAATCGTCCCATGATGCAAAAGTATAATAACCGGTACCAAAAGGCATATAAGTGTTATCAGTAGCCATATAATCTGCCTGAATACCAAAATCCCAGCTGTTTTTACCGGGTTTCCAATGGAAAAGATCGGTTAAAGAGGCCAATCTTACCCCTCTTTTATTGTTGAGCGAAAAAGGCTCGTAACCAAAAGAGGCAAAAGGCTGTCCATCCTTTAAAATATCAACGAAAGGAAAAGGCACACTATCCGAATTGCGGTATTCGTACTGCCGGGTATATGATGCCCTTAAGGTATGGCTAAGCACATTAGAAAAGCGGCAATCCCACTCGGCAGCAAGCGAATAAAAGTTAGAACGGGTATCGAAATTAGAATTGGCGAATGTAAGCGCATTAATGCCTCTGCGTCCGGCACCGGCAGCAAAAGGTGTAAGCGGACTGCGTGATCCGTTAACCAGTTCGGGTTTATTGCTGTTTAGTTGGTTATAACGCAGGCTGATGGTATTATTTTTGGCAATGTTCCAATCAAAACGGATCAATAGCCGGTAACTTGCAGCCTGGAAATCGTAATCCTGGTAAGGTCCTGTTTTATAGCCATAACGGTTGTTGAGGTAGGCACTGATCTCATCAAGCTCCGCAACAGTTGGCCGGGCAACATCTGTAGCGCTTCCATAAGCTGCTGTTGGTGTTGCTGCCCTAAAGGTCTGGGGCTGATAAACCTCGCGCTCCTTTTCAAAACTGAGGAAATAGAACAATCGGTTTTTAACTACCGCACCTCCTATCCTCGCACCCTTTAACTGATATTGGTTCGGCCTTCTTGCGATAAACTGCTCGCCCACCCTGTTTCCAAAACTACTACTGCCGCGAAAATAGGCGTACAAAGCACCTTCGGTACTGTTAGTACCCGAACGGCTTACAATATTTACTGCACTACCGATAAAACCCGATTCCCAAATGGCATTGTAAGGTGCATTGTTGAGCGAAATTTCGGCAATGGCGTCAAGCGAAACCGGTTGTGCGCCATTTCCGGGAAGATTATCGCCCACACCAAAATTATTATTGAACTCCGATCCATCGATGGTAATAAAATTCTGCCGGAAATTACCCCCGGCTATAGCTGCACCAAAAGCATTCGGACTTAACCTGATGTAATCGGCAATGCCCCGTTTTACGGTAGGCAGCAGTTTCATTTTACGGTAGTTGATGTTAAAACCGACAGAATTATTGGTTTGGAGACGAAGGGTATCAACTACTGCAGCCTTTACCGCGATCTCGTTCAAGAGCAGTATTTCTTCTTTCAATGTCACATCGATCAGCATCGGTTCATCGAGTTTGAAATAAAGATCGGAACGGCGGTATTTTTCGAGCCCGATGCCCCTTATTTCCAGTTCGTATGGTCCACCGGGCAGTACCGATGGAATCAAGTAGCCACCGGCAGCATTGCTCGCACAGCCATAAACCGCAGCGGTGGCCTTTTGCGTCAAGGTAATGGTTGCACCAGAAAGTGGCATACCCTGCCCATCTTTTATCGTACCGTACAGCACCGTTCTGGTACTCTGCCCAAAAACGGTAGACGATAATAGCACAAACAGGATGGTGAGGGTACGCATATCCGAAATATTAAACCATTTTCCCCATCAATGGATCTGTTTTGGTCTCTTTTCCTGTTTCTACCCTTCCGGCAAAACGCTCAAAATAGCTGCTGTTTCCTTTAACACTTACCTGAAAATCGTACCAGTTATGGCTTTTATTCAAATTAATGATCAAAGATGCATTGCCTTTTGGAGCAACGGTCAACAAACGTTTGCCGGTTTTATAGGCCATATCATTGATGCTTACTTCGAGGGGCTGACTGCCTTCGTTGCGCAATTGCAGGGCTACATTTCCTTTTAGTGATGCTTTGGTGAAACCATTTTCGTAAGCACATTTAACCGTTAAGGCCGGGTTATTTTTGTTGCCTTTAAACTCCCTGAAAAAACCGTTTGGTCCATAGGCACGTAAATGGTATTCACCACCTTCAAAATCACCAATTGCCCATTCGTCCTGTATCGTATCTCCCGCTTTAACGGTATAATCCCACACCCTAAGGGTTTCGTTTTTAAAAGAATTGATACCATAAACCGTAAATGGAGATCCGCTTGCTTTTTTGCCAAAAACCGTATTTCCCGCAGCAAAACTGATGTGGAATTTACCGTTTGCGAGTTTTCCATCCACATAAAGTTCGTACGGAAGCGCACATGACGACCTGATCCCTTTTTCCTGTTGAGGGAAATATGGAGATGCACTGTGGTTTTGGTTGATGGTTTTAATTTCTTCGGCACTTAATTTCCGGTAATTATCGGGCAGATCTTTAAATTTGGCCGAATAGATCTGTTCCATAAAAGGCTTTTTCTCCAGGCCTTTTGGATAAGAAAGTTTTTCACCGTTGTAAGGTCTGAAAACAGAAGTAAGGTCACCACAAACCGTTCTTCTCCAGGGCGAGATATTTTCTTCAGTTACTTTTTTTCCGTATTTCTTTTCTATAAAAGTTTCCAAAAACTGTAAGGAAGAGGTATGATCGAACACTTCTGAACACACGTATCCACCTCTTGTCCAAGGCGATACAATTACCATCGGTACGCGGTATCCTAAACCAATCTGACTCTCCCTAATGTTGCTTTCTTTGGTTGAAGGGTTGGTTTGCTGGTTTTTGGCAGCATAATCAAGCAGCGTATCCAATCCTTCTGATACCTTTCCGGCGTTTTCTTTAAATGGATGCGGCGGTACAAATGGCGGCACGTGGTCGAAATAACCGTCGTTTTCATCATAAGTCATGATAAAAATGGTCTTTTTCCATTGTTCGGGGTTTTTAGTAAGGATATCCATCACTTCGCTTACAAACCAAGAACCAAACCAGGGCACGCCAGGATGGTCGGAGAAATTGGCCGGTGTCATCAACCACGAAACCGTTGGCAACTGCCCGGTATCCACGTCTTTTCTAAACTGGTGCAAAATATCCCCTTTTGGAATATTCAGTTCGCGTTCTATACCCTTTTCATCATATTTCATCGCAGTGAGTTCGTGAAAATCCGGGTCGCTTGTATTTGTACTAAAGGCTTTTGCGTTAAGTTTTTTTGCTTTTTCTGAGAGTTTAGCATGGTTTTCCATGGTGTACTGCTGCATTTCATTGTCTGTTTTGAGCAACAGTTTGCGCAATGCTTCTACTTTGTTTTTTTCCTCATCACTTAGGTTTTCTTTTGCCGAATCGGCAATCTGTTTGAGCAAAAATTTCTTTTTTTCTTTCAGGTTGGCAATGGCACCTGGATTTAAACGCACGTTGTACTGCTCAAAATATTCGATTACGTTGGTACCGAAATTACTCAACCAGGCACTCGATTCGCCATTCAGGCCAAAGCCCATGGTGAGTTCGTTCTGGTAAATTTTCCACGATACCCCGTTTTCTTCCAGGCGTTCTGGATAGGTTTTCCAGTTCAGTGTAGGTTTATCGTAATTGCTGATGTTCCATAAATTTGCCGTACCATCGGGTGTATTGTTCTCCCTCACTGTACCCGTCATCCAGTAATATCGGTTGGGGTGTGTACCGGCAATAACCGAGCAGAAATTCTGGTCGCATACGGTAAAGGCATCGGCCAGCGAATAGTAAAAGGGAAAATCTTCTCTTTTACAGTAACCAATGGTTAATGGCATGTGCGCATAAGTAGCTTTGTAGGCCTTTTTTACATCCAGCCATTTATTGTACTTCCCACCGTTTCGCGCATCGGTCTGGTCGGTCCAGTTATGTGGTGTAGAACCCATCCAGGCAATTTTCGTATCCTTAATGTCGAGGTGCCAGGGCGCATAGGTTTCGCCTTCTTTATTCGATTGCAGCCATACCTTATTCTTGTTGGGCAGATCGATTGCCCGGGGATCGTTAAAACCCCTTACACCTTGCATTAAACCAAAAACATGATCGAAAGAACGGTTTTCCTGCATCAGGAAAACCACATGTTCTGCATCGTAAAATGTACTGCCCAGGGCAGGGTTAATGGCCAGGGCCTTCTGTATTGCCGGTGGCAACATACCTGTTAAGGCAGCGCCTCCTGAGAGGAGGGCTGCCTTTTTAATAAAATCTCTGCGTGAATCCATTGATTTATAGCTACAATTTGTTAAAATGAACATCTGGCACCAAGCTGGATCTGGTAAGGTGTACCTGCCGCCTGGGTTACGCCTACGTTTTCGTTCACCCGGTACTCATACTGTTTTTTTACCTGATCGAATTTGGTTACCGTTAGCAATGTTTGGTCGCCAAGGTTATAGTTTACGCCCCATTTCTTGTTCAAGAGGTTAGCAAAGTTGAAAACATCGAAACTCAAGGTCAACTTTTGGGTTTTGTAGGTTTTAAAATCCTTTTGCACACGGATATCAAAAGTGCCCGAAAATGGATTTATACCGCCGTTTCTGTCGGCAATTTTGCCCAGGCTTTTCAGGATATACTCTTTTGCCCTGTTATCGGGATTGTTAAGTATTTTTTCCATCGACGCTTTATTGGCTGCACTGGTAAGTGGACTGTTGGGATCGAAAACAAAGGCAAGATCATTATCGTTACCCGGACCGCCCACAAAATCGCCGTTGATATCGGCATCAACGCTTAACGAATAACGTGTACCGCCTATGCCCCTAAAAGTTGCAGCCATCGAAAATCCTTTCCACGTTGGGGTACTTCCGTAAACCACCAGCTTATTACGGAACTGGTTATCAGAATAAACAACCTGCGAAAGGTCGCGTGGATCTGATTTTACCGGTCTGAATGTTGAAGTATTGGCTACGTTACCATTATATGATGAATTGTCTTTTGCATCATTCAAGGTATAACTTACGTTGATATAACCATCTTTAAGGTAACGGAAACTGGCATCCAAAATCATGGCTTTCTGTTCCAATGTCGCACCGTTGGTTAACATTAATACCCTGCCCACTTCGCTGGTTTTTCTACCCAAAACGTTATTGGTAATCCCCGAAGCGGTAATAGAGGCCGCAGGAACAAATACGCCCCTGTTTTCTTCATTGGCCAAAGTAAAATATGGGTTATCAACCAGGTTTTTATCCAGGTACACATAGTTGTTTTTGGTGTAAGAGTACAATAGGTTAACACCCAATCTTAAACGGTCGCCGATAATTTTGTTATAACTTAGGTTTGCCTTGAATATCGAAGGCATTTTAAGGTTTGGATCGTTCAGGTTGATTGTTGATACATAAGGTACGCCTGCAATAATGCCCGGTGCTGCCGAAGGATCTCTGCGGTACAAAGGAAAATCAGGGGTGGGCACCAAACTTGTACCAGACGCCGGACGGGAAACATCAATAGAAGCTACTTTTGTACCACTGTTCTGGATGTTGTTTACCTGCGCATAGTTTACCGGGTACGAAGAGAATAAACCACCACCCAAACGGATAATGTCTTTTTTCTCATTGTTGATATCCCAGGTTAACTGAAAACGGGGCTGTATTTTACCAGCATCGGTAATTTTGCTATCGGTGCGCAGGCCAAGTGTTTTTTCTACCACGGGGTTGTAATCGGCATGGGTGAGGAAACTGGTTACATCATAACGCACACCGAACATGGCATTGATATCCTTTGCCAGGTCGAATTCTACCTGTCCGAAAAGCGACAGGTTTAAAATGTACTGTTGTACCGATGGAATGCCGTTAATGGGAGCTTCTCTTGCATATCTTGAAGCGTTGAGGTTATTGAAATCAGAAAGGCTGTTGAAGATAAACCTACCGTTTTGCTCGCTCGAAATATAGGTATCCATATAAGTAAGGGTATTATCCGTACCGAAAGTGAATTTATACTTATCGAGGTTATAATACGAAGTATTGATCAACTGGAACTGGTTTTCGAGGTTGTTTTCCGGGAAGAAACGCTGACCACCAAGCTGTACGGTTTTATTGCCGAGGGTACCGTTTGGCAAGGTAGAACGTACGGTTACGATTGCCCTCGGGATATTTGCCGCCGGAAGTTCGCTATTGGGTACGTAATTACGGCTTGCCGTTTGAAACTGAACTTTAAATTCATTCAGAAAGGACGGACTGAACTGCGAACGTAATGAAGCAAGTGTGCTGTTTTCTTTTGATTTGAAATCGCCCCATACCTCAAAAAGACTGATATTCGAGTTATCGCTGTTACTTACCGGATTTAACCAATCGCTGTAATTGTTCCTGATGGTTAACCGGTGTTTGTCGTTGATCTGCCAATCTAACCTGGAAAAAAAAGTATTGGCCAATGTTTTACGCTTAAACTCACCTACCTGCGGACCGCTGCCCAAACCGTATTTCGCCCTACCGATATTGACTACACTATCCAAAGCACCTTTACTGATACCCAGGCTCACCGCATCGGCATCTTCCCTGATATCGGCAATAAAAAATGGCATGGTTTCGTCCTGACGATCGAGTGCGGTAAAAAAATGAAGTTTATCTTTTACAATGGCGCCACCCAGGCTAAATCCGTACTGGTTGGTTGTAAATTTCTGCACGCGTTTATTTCCCCGGATATCGTACGGACTGGCCAAAAAGTCAGAACGGTAATAATCGAATACCGATCCGGTAAGGGTATTGGTTCCGGATTTGGTAACTGCCGAAACGGTACCACCACCTTCACGTCCACGGCTTACATCGTACACATTGGCTGCCACCTCAAATTCCCTGATCGCCTCAAGCGATAATGAATAAGGTCCGCTGCCTATTGCACCAGAGGTTAAATTGTTCCTTGCGCTGGCCCCATCAATCAGGTAATTGGTTGATGACGCCCTTTGGCCCGAAATATTGGTTCCGTTGGTGGTTGGTGCAAGTGCCGAAAGGTTGTTAAAGTTCCTGTTCTGTGTAGGCAGCTGCTGGATATTCTGCGCCGTAATCGCCGTGCTCGATCCAAGCCTGTCGATCCGTTTGGTAAGCGAATTTGCACTTATATTTACCTCGCTCAACTGGGTATTCGATTCAGTCATGCGGAAATCGGCCACAATGTTATCGCCCTGGTTCAAAGCAAGGTCTGATTTGCTCTGTTTAGGATAGCCGATGTAACTTACCGTAACGGTATAGGGCTTGCCCAAAGGCAGTTGGATAAGGGCGTAACCACCCTCCTTATTGGTAGATGTTACTGTCCTGAAACCGGTTGATTCGTTACGTACCACTACCGAAGCGCCAGGGATCGCAATCCCTTTTTCATCGGTTACCTTACCCCTGATAGAGGCATCGGTTGATTGGGCAGCAGCTTTGCCACCGATAAATAAAAATAACAGGCATAATATTGGCAATTGTGCTAAAAACAAAATTTTTCTTGTCGAAATGTTAATAAAATGGTAATAATGTCGCATATTTATTTGCTTAATTGATTTTTCGGAATTGATTAAAACTGGATAGTGCTGCTTCAGCAATATCTAACCCGGGTTCCTATGGCCGTAGGAGTCCGGTTTTTTTTATTTATATGGTTATATCATTTTGCTGGATTTATAATAATTGAATGATCTATTAACTGATAGTTCATCCCCGTTTTTATGGCCAGGAATGCCAGGGTTTGCGGAAGTGATGAATATTTTAACGGAAAGCTATATTTTGGCAGTGATATGCCTTTCGCTTTTACTTCTACCTTGATATTGTACTGCCTGGAGAGTACCTCACCGATCTGCACCAGATCCATCTGGTCGAGATAGCTGGAATGATCTGTTCTCCAATCGGCAAATTTCTCGGTCGGTTCATTGGTCAACTGAGGTTCCTGAGCATCTACTTTATCACTCAGTACCTGATTTTTGACCAGCTTTTCAGCTAATAGCAAGATTTGTTTACCCACTATTTTCTCAACCCTCACTTTGCCGGTACTTACCGCCACCTGATAGCCTTTACGCTCGGGATAGGCATTGATATTGAAAGAGGTTCCGAGTACGGTAGTAAGGTAAGCACCGGTTGCAATGCTAAATGGACGTAAAGTATCACGTTTTACTTCAAAAAAGGCCTCTCCACCATCGAGCATCACCCTGCGAAAAGCCGCCGACTTAAAATTACGGGGTACACGAACGGTAGTGGCTGCATTAAGGTAAATGGCTGTACCATCCGGAAGCATGATTTTTTTGATTTCGCCATTACCCGTAGTAAAGGAATCGTACACCATTTCTGGTGCAGAATTTACAAGGCTTCGGTTTTTCAGTATGAAGAAGGAACCGAAAGCGAGCAAAAACACAATCGAAGCCGCGATGGCCCAACGTACATTTGCTGAATGCTGTTTCTGTACCGGATTAGAAAGTTTTGCTGTAATCTGCAAAAATATTTCATCGCCCAGTTCCGTGTTTACACGGCTTCCCTGTTCTGCTGCTTCGCTTTCTTTAGCGGCAAACCAGTCTTCGATAATTTTCTTGCGCGCTGCACCGGGCCGATCAGACTGATATTGGGATAAATGTCTGGAAAGGAATTTTCGCTGTTTGGATTTCATTCATCCATAAAGCGTTCGAAAGCACCAAAAGTACTTTAAGAAGATATTAAACTTATGTTAACTTTATGCGATGACGCAATCGCCTGAGCGCCTCTGAAATGTTATTTTTCACGGTCTGCTCGGATAAACGGAGTTCTGTGGCAATTTCGCGGATGGTTTTTTCCTCCCTGCGGCTCAGCTCGAAACATAATTTCATGTTGTGCGGCATTTCTATTACCTCAGCGTCGATAACGGTCTGCAGTTCGCGTGTGATGATTGTTTCTTCTACGGTATGATAGGCCTGCAGGTCGTTGATTAGGTTCTCCGCTCCTTCTAGCCGCACCTTATTTTTCCTGAACAGATCGATGACATCGTTGCGGGCAATTTTGATGAGGTAAGGCCACAGCGAATCGGAAATGATGATGGTGTTCCGTTTGTTCCAAAAAGTGATAAAAGTATTCTGAAGAATATCTTTTGTTTGATCCTCGTCGCCAACAAGGTGTATCACTACCGAGTAAAGCCGTTTCCAATACGAATCGAAAACATGTTTAAATGCCCCCTCATCCCCAGACCGGATGGCCTGTAAAAGTTCAATATCAGATTTGTTGCCCATAATGATAACTGCGGCAAAACTAGTCAATCGATTATTAAGCCATCGTTAAGCTTATTTGAACAACAGGTTTGTTACTTCTTACCAAGCAGGTAATCCCCTAATTAAGCAAGGAAAACTTTATACTTTAAGTGTTTTATAAAAACTCCTTTCCTAAAAATAATGAAATGTCCAAACTATTAGAAAATATTAGCCAAGTTATAAACCTTGATGCTGAGGAGAAAAAAAAGATAGAAAGTGTGTCCGTTGCTACATCTCTGGAAAAAGGGGACAAGTGGATTGTAGAGGGCAAAGTATGTTACGGAAAAGGATTCTTCTTAACCGATGACTATCACCGTCTTTATTATTATCGTAAAACTCAACAATGCCGTTCAGCATTTTTTTTACGGTTTCAAAATTGGTTATTTTCTCTATTTTTTTCTTTGTGGGTTTTATTGCGGATTTCTCTGTATAAAATTGTACAGAATCCAGGACTTCTACATGAATAGCATAGTTGTCTTTTGTTATTTCCCAGGGTTCGAATCTTGGAAGACTGCTTTTGCTGTCATCCCGTTTCTTTTCTTCCGTACAGGATTGTATAACAACGGCAATTAATAAAAGTGAATAGTTTTTTCATTTTTGATGTTGCTTCAAAGGCCATTGTTGGCAGATTCACAGTGTCTTTTAAGAAAAAGTTGTATAAAGAAATTACTCATATAACCTTTCATTAATATCAACAAAGATATCCGTTCCATTCCGCCATTTAACCCAGCCATTGTAATTCTTACCAGGGTCGAAATTAGATTCTCTGCCAAAGCCTTTTTTTACTTTAATCCATTCTCCTTTCACTTCCGTCACTGCAAAGGGAAGAAAAGTACGGTCTTTATCTTCAAAGATTGCCTTTCCTTCAGGAACATCATAGATCACCAGGCTATCTTTGGTAATAAACTCTACCCTTTTTAAATAGCGTTCCCAGGTTTCAAATACATACCAGCGCGGATTATATTTCGAGCCCGGGCAATTGATACATTTATTATCATACAGCATTTTCTCCTGCGAATAATAGGCCGCCAGAGGGTTTTTCTTGATGACAAACTCCTCTTTGCTAATCTGATTGCCTACCACCCTAAAATAGGACTTTCCAGTATCAACTACACAAAATTTCAATTCCGGCCCATACCGTACCAATCCCATTTTAACATGCTCTTCAGCCTCTTCATCTGAATCCCCTTCGCTCATTAAATACGGCTTGAGCCTGATGCCCGAAATAAAAATTGTCTTACCGGACTTGCTGACATCAAATTTCAGCGTATCGAAGGGCAGTTCATCGGCTTCGTTCTTATATAAGGGGATTGGATATTTGGTATTGACCGTTAGGAGCCCAAGGCCAATAGCTTGAGGCCGGCCCTGATTTTGCCTGGTACAACTGTAAAAAAACTGAGAAAAGCCATGATTATACATTGATTTGCGAACCGGTTCATACATCCTTTATACATAAAACTCGCTTAAACATCCTTTGTTTAGATAAACGTTGGAAAATACCGATTTAAGTTAAGGTATACATATATTTATTTCATAGGGATAGTTTGACGAATAAAATTTTATTATTTAAAAGGACTAGTGATGAAGACAAATTGTTTAAAACCTGATGATGTTGTGAAACTGGTCTTAGAAACTAGAAAAGAAAAAGGGTTTAAAGACCTAAGGCCTTAGCATCGAACCAAAAATAACGAAAAAATAAACTATTAATATACTAACTATTAGCACATTGCACCTATTTCACTTCTATATAAACTGTGCAGCCATCCCGGCCCGAGGAGCCTTTCGGAGTCGAACCATTCCCTCTCGCTCAAACTTCAAATTTATCGTTCAAATTGTTTCGGAATTTTCAAATCTGCGATACGTTTCAAATCTTTAATAAAAAAGTTCGTTAATGGTCTTGCCAGGAGCACTTAAGGAGACAACTCATTTTTGTTGCCTCCTTTTTTATGCATATAAAATAACTTTGACAAAAAAATAAATAATACGGCTCTAAATGTTTAGTTTAGGAATATCAAAATTAGAATTCTCAAATAATGCTACTCATGTTACAATCTTCGTTCAATGGAGCCAAACATTTAATTGAACAACTCAGTATCCTTTTGGTTACTGCAACTGATATAGAAACTGATGAACTTTTAAAAAGTCTCTCACCGCTCCCTAACCAGGAACAGATTGTTCAGGTTTTTGTTGATAACCAGACCTATTATATTGGACTTTTAGGAGTTTATGGAATAGTTCTTGTGCAATCCGAAATGGGTGCAATTGGATCCAGCTCATCATTGGTAACGAGTATAAATGCCATATCACTGTGGCAGCCAAAAGCAATAATCATGATTGGCATTGCTTTTGGAATCGATATCACAAATCAGTCAATAGGTGACATACTTATCTCAAGCCATATAATTCCATATGAATCAAGCAAAATAAAAGATAGTGAAATTACCTATCGTTCAGAGCTACCTTCAGCCAGTAGTTTGTTGGTTAACCGTGCAAGACATGTAAGAGACTGGCACTATGAAGTTAATCAGAAACCTGTTAAAGTATTTGTCGGCCCACTTCTTACCGGAGAAAAGCTGATTGACAGTAATGCTTTTAAAACTCAATTAACAGATTATTTCAAAAATGCAATCGGTGGTGAAATGGAGAGTGCTGGAGTTTACGCAGCAGCAAGGAATGCAGGAATCGATTGGATAATCATTAAAGCAATATGTGATTTTGCTGATGAAAATAAAAGTGTCAATAAGGAAATTAATCAAAGAGCTGCGATAAGATCTGTGGTCAATTACTCCCAAAAATTCCTATCCAATCCCTATGCTTTTATAGATCTGGGATTTAAAGTCATTAATCAAAACAATGAAGACGAAGCTCAGGCAGATAAATCACCCGATATTGAATTGGTATCACTGTACGCTTTCCTTCAGCCCCCGGCCTCAACCAATAATAACAAGGCAGAAGATTTAAAATTAAAATCATATGAAATAATTCAACCTCATGGCAATGACAATTTACTAAAGGAAATTGAGCAGTTACAAATATTGATTCCTGAAAGTATACTTTCACTTTTCCAAAAAAGGATAACTGCATGTTGGAATGATTATCATGAAATCCTGGCATCTGAGGGAGAATACATGGATCCTCAAATCGACAGATTCACCAATGCATTGATGAGGTGCATATGTCGGGAACTAAAAAGGGTCAAGCAACTGAATGGGTTTATTCCGGAACAATTTTTAGAAACATGGAATACCTATGGTTGCGCCACAAACTAATACTTTGACTTATCTAAATCATAGCCTCTCAATTTAAATGGATATTTCAGCAACCAAAATTTCAATCGTCTTTAAATTTAATGCCACCTTCTCAAGTAAACACTTAAGTAGTGTAGCTGACTCTGTACATAAAATCATACTAAAGAATAAAAACAGGAAGCAAATTCAATTTAATCTCTCTGTTTTAGAATGGGTCGGCCACGAAGAAATGATCTATCTATCGGCTCTATTCCATTATTGTTTCTCACAGAGGTTAAACTTCTTTATCCGTTTAAGGGCAGAAGTAGAACCTAACAAGCGTCAAGCTCTGCAAGTAATCAATATGTGGTCAAATTGGGGCATTCGGTCTTTTCTTCCAAATGATGAATATGGAAAGACTGAAAATTTAGAAAAGTATTTTGACATTGACGACCAATACATTTTATACTTAAAAAAATTCATCCTTAAAATATACCAAAATCAAGAAAAACCGAATGATGTCGGCTTCATAAAGGTTATTCCTTTTACAAGGTTCGAAGTCGATGACACGCTTAATGAAAAATTTCTAGAGCAGGAAATCGACGAAAAAATGAGCCTTGATAAGTATACCCTTAACTTACTGAACGAGCATAGCTCTAGCACGCCTTTTGTCAACAAAACACTAAGTAAAATCATAACCAAAGAATTAATCGAAAACTCTATAGAACATGCATATGCATTCCAAAAAATAAAGAGTTGCTATTTCGGGATCGGACTGGTCGGTAGAATTGAAAGTGATCTTGAGAAACCTCAGGTTGAGCGCATCCAGAAACTGAACTTTGCAAAAGAGAGTATATCTGAATCAATCCCATTTTACACAAGAAATAACGTGTTTGATAATAACTCTTACCTGCACTATACTTTCTTAGATTTTGGCATTGGGATTCCGGAAACACTGAAAGAAAATTACCTTGCTAATATTGGAAAAGAACTTATAAAAAAGTATCTCAATGAGGAGCATAATAACCAAAGCTTAGACAACAGAATCTTAGAGTATGCTTTTAGCTACTCATCTTCAAGGCACCCAATAGACGATAAATTTATCAACAGGGAGAGTATTTCAAGAGGGTTATATGACGTAATCAGTATTGCAAAAAGATATTGTGGGCTGGTAATCGTTAGGAGCAACTACGGAAAAATATTATATGATTTTTCAGAAGATAATGGAATTGAAAACTCTATCAGCTATTTCGACAAGGATGAGACAACCTTTTTCCCTGGAGTTATAATAACATTGATCTTTCCAAAATCCGAAAATGATATCACTCATATAGCAATAAAAGCTTACAAAAAAAACAATAAGGAAAAAAAGAATGTAAATCCAGCCAAAACGTATTACTTCGGGGTTCAGAAGATCTGCAAAGAGATCGAAAAACAGCTAGAAAACGAGGAATCTATTTCCGCAAAAAAAGGAAAATTCTATAATATCCTGTTTGAACGTATCCACTCATTCTTGGTAGATAAACAAAGTGAAAGATCTATTTTGTACTTCGATTTCGCGGGAACAACTGCAGAACAAAAATTCACAAAGAAAATTCTGCTTTTTTTAGCATCTGACTATTTAATAAACGACAACACTAACGCGGTAATAATAAATCCACCGGATAAAGATTTGGTAAGGCTTATCCAACAGGAAATCATTACCTCAGGTAGTTACAGAAAATTTATATTCCATCCGATCCCATTGATATATATGACTTTACAAAACGGACTGGATACAGTAATATGGCTCGGTGTTAGAAATGAAAAAGATTCAGAAAAACTGACAGCCGTCCTAAATTACGATGTTAATGACCTATATAAGGATTCGTTTTCAGATCCGGACGATATTTTGGGAAATCTATTTGAATTTGATGAACATGGAAATCTAAAAAGCAGGTTAAAGGAATATAACTCGATGGCTATTGAGTTTTTTGTAGCACAAAATACAGAAGCAAAATTGAGCTCACTCTATTTGGGTGCCAGTAATTACTACCAGTTTGAATATATTACTTTTCTAGAAACACTCCAAGATGAAGACTTCGCAAATTTCATTGCGCGTCAAATCATTACAAACCTTATTTACAGGAATTTACTAGATAATTTTGATACCATTATCGCTATTACACTAAGTAGCCAACTACTTGCAAAGGCCATACTTTCTATTCTGAAAAAGGAACATCCGGATCATTTTGAGAAAATCAACTATATCCGCCTTTCGAATTATAATTCTTTTGATCAGGAACATCTCTTTTTACAGATTCGACCAGATTCAAAAATCATGCTTGTCTGCGACGTGATTTCAACCGGTGGTCTGGTCGATAAACTTAATAGATCTTTACAAGATAATTCAAAATTAGCCATAGTAAGTTCAATTATGGACACTAGAGACCCAGACAACAAAAAATCAGATGGAAGGGACGGTGATATAAAAAATTATTTCACTGAGATACAGGACATTGAAATTATCAGTCTATATTCACGTTCCATAAAAAAACTGAGCAGAAAGGAAGCAAGAGAGTTAACAGCATTTGATGACACTGAAATCATTAGGATCAATCCTATTACAAATGCAAAAAATACATTAGGAAAAAGAAAGTCCAAAACAGAAAGTATCCTATTCAACGAGCCTCTTTCCCTTATTAAAGAGTTTCCAGAAATTGAGTTGAGCCTTAAGATCGGTCACTTCCAGTTCAATAATGTTCTTCACAATTACTTTTTCGATACAGATGACTTACTGAAGAAGTATGGGATTAAAATCCTAAGCACGTTAATAAATAAACTAAATTCTAAACCTGATTTAAAACCGCCGTTCAATAGTAAAGAAATTGACTACGTATTTTATCCTATAAGTTCGGGTATAGAGCAAATAGATCATGACGACCTAAGAAGAAAAATTTTAAATAACCACAAGGCTGAAGTATTTGCATTGGCTAGATTTATCACACCTTTGGGATGGCGGTTTTCATTTCCCCCAAAATTTTTAAATGATAAAACAACTGCTTGTTCAGTGCTATTGCTTGATGATGGAAGTTGTTCAGGAGCAACTATAGCACAGATGATTGATGAGATTAGCTTTTTAGGTGTCAAGTCAATTACTTTACTTTCAATATTTGCAAGACTGGAAGACTTTCAAAGAGAGTTCTATTCTCGAATTCTTACTATACAAGGCAAAAAGAGCAGTATCAATGTAAATATATATTTTGCTTCACATTGGCATATCCCAACCTATGCACTCGGCATGAGCAATCCTTATGCTGACGAATTCGATGTTTTATTATACCTGCTATCGTCTAGTACGACTCCGTTATTTCTAATACCATATTTAAAAACACGCGAAAGTGAACTTGGAGTCCTTTACCCTAATATCGAGAATTTCAATTCTGCACTTCTCGATTACCTGCCCAAAGACAGAATTACTGGAAAAATACCGATTTTAGATATATTCCTTACCAGAGATAAGATCGGAAAAATAGATGGTTTTAGGTTCTATTCTGATTATTTCGATTATTTTGACGAGTTTATTAAGTATTTCAATGATCAGCCCAAAGATAAAGTAGGAAGCTACCAGACTGTCGAATTGATCTTGGCCGTAATTTGTTATGAACCACACTTAGGGGAAACCATGCGCAACATCGTTCCTGATGTTAGCATGAGGCTTAAGGAACTGATAGACCTATTACTGGAAAATTCAAAAAGACTAAAAAATTTTCTATTCGAATGGCCCAAGAAAAGTATCATCCAACTCCTCTTTATATTGCACAAATATGAATTTAAGGAGCTAGTTACAAACAGAAAGTTAACCCAGATTTTCAATTTTTGTAAAAATGAAGATGGCCCTGGCTACGATGATGATGCATTAAATGTCGTTTTCTATAGGATGATGAGTCATATCCCTAAATCTTCAAAGGAAACCATTTTCAAAGGGGAGGCTCAATTTATGAACAACAATATAAAGGAACTCATAAAGAATGGTGAGTTAGATAAACAAGTATTGTTATTACTTAAACAGTTCTCCTCAACGTTAGATATTAATCGGTTTGTATACGATGGAAATGACGAGAGAACGTCATTGAATATGCTTAGGGCATTTTTTCAACAAGAAACCATTCAACAAAATCATGATACATGCCTCTCATCACGTTTTGGTAGAATGTTGGCGCCAATACAGGATTGCTTAAGTCTTGTATACACAAGGGATAGTGACATGACATCTCAGATCAAGGCTTTAAGAAAAGAATGGGAATTAGCAGAAGAACAGATCGGAACTGTCATTAGGGCAACAGCCAATTTAGAGGATTTCAGTTTACTTTTCTTTGATGGAAAACTTTTCAATATTGCTCATAAAAATGCATTCAGTTTCAGTTCTTCTTATCGAAAATTAAATCAGTTACTATTTATAGAAATTGATAGTTTGGAACATAATGCACTTGTTGAAACTGAAAGTAGGATTAAGTTTTTTTTAAAATACCTTGTGGATTCAGATTCAGAATTTTTAGATCTATTTTTGAATGCTAAAAGTATTGTAGCTGACACTTGGTTGAAAATCTGCAAATCAACAAACTATAACATCTGCAACAAGAATATCCAGGATGTAATTGGGCTAAAGGTCAACTTGCCTGAGAGAATTTCATCAAAATTTCTGTTCAATGAGATCATCAGTAATTTCCGGCACATGGCTAACCATACCGATGAAGTCATTGTGGACTGGGAAACAAATGAACACACTTTAACAATGAAAATAATCAACTCAATAAAGCAGTCAAATAATGGCATAAAATACGAGGAATCAATTAGAATTCAGAAAATTAGAAAGTATTATGACGTTCAATACAGTGCGAGAACAAACAAAAGTGAATTTATTCAAAAGATAACCTTCAATTTATTATAATGGAACCTTCAAACATAACCCTGATATTCTACGATAAAAAAACCAGCTTTGCTGAGATAAGCGGTCAGATATCTCAATTTTCTTATGCTGGTATCGAAAATATAGAGTCTTTTCAGGAATTGGATGCTTTTATAAAGGACCCAAAGAATTCCGATAAATCAATTATCTTATTTATGCACATTGTTGCTGAAAATCTAGAGGGATTGAGATCTCCATTCAGTGATGATGTCGGGCATAAATACCCAGATCTAAAGAAATATTGGATATCAAGAAATTCAAGCACATTAAAACTGGCAGAATTGGACGGGATAACTGTTTATGCCTACTATAAGATAAAAGATAATATTGTTAAAAACATCTTCGAGGCCTCTGCAGTGTCAGATTTATTTTTAGGTCAGAAACCGGTGTCCGATAAAAACATCACAGAAACACCTATAGACTACGGTATCATTACTGCTCTTTACAACGATGAATTTGAAGAGGTCGAAAAAATTTTTGACTGGCAGGATGAGCACGAAAATGATGATAACAGCTTGATTAGATACAGAATAGGAACAATTACATCTGCTAATGGTAAAATTAAGAGAGTCGTAACAGCAACACAAAATAAAACAGGAATGGTAGATGCTGCAATTTTAGCAACACATATGATTCAAAAATTTAAACCAAAATATTTGTTTATGCCTGGAGTATGTGGGGGTGTAAAAGGAATTCCACTTGGAAGTGTTATTGTAGCGAGTGCAGTATATACCTTTCAAAAAGGCAAAATGGCCGATTTTAAAAACAAAAGCGGTAAAATTACAACTGAGTTTTTTAACGAAAAGAGAGAACCTTTGAATTTAAACCAAATATTTGACGAGCATAGCCGACCGGTAAAAATGAGCGTTGAAAAATTTGATATGGAAAACGATCCCATTGAACTTCATCCTGCCGTCAAATCTAAAATTGAAAACGCTATTAAAAAGATAAAAGACAAGATAAATGAACCCTTTAAGCTAGAGAACCAAATAGATATTATTTTAGAGAAGATGGCTTGTAGCACAATGGTGATTGACAAAAAAGATTATTTCGAAGACAAGATCAAATCTGCTGACCGAAAAATAGTTGCGGTTGAAATGGAAGGATATGGAATTGCAAGGGCATGTAGTCTTGCTAATGATGGCAAAACCAGATTTTTAATTTTCAAAGGGGTTATGGACAATATGACAAAAAAAAATGATAAAGCAAAACCCTATGCCGCCTACACCAGTGCACAATTCTTGAAGCATCTTTTAATTGATAACATACTTTAATCTTAAATTAGCAGTCCTACTTGAATATTCTCAGACGGGGATGCAATAATAAAAAAACAATATCTAGAGAATTGGCCTGAAAGATTATCAAATCAACCTTTTTATATTGGTGTCAAAACAGCATAATCCTAATATTAAACATCATACAGGCGAAATGCTCTTTCTAGTGACGATCCTCTTGTTTCTTCTGACGCTGGGCGGTTGGTATCTGTTTCAACGTTGGCGGGCCGAGCAGTACAAGCGTGAGGCGATCCGTTCACTGTTGCCCGAGATGGCTCTAGCTATGAAGGAGATGGCTGCGAGCCAGAACCTTTCCCTATATTTTTCAAATTATACCGCGCAGCAATTGGGTGCTTCACACGATTGGTTGCTTCAGTCGATTCCGAAGAATTATCAGTCATGTGGATTGGATGGGGATGAGCAGGCGCTCATCGCGCGTTTGGTGTCCAGCCATGAGCAGCTGGAGGTAAACAGGTTATCTTATAATAAGCGTTTTGTGGCCTCGGAGATCGAGCACCTTGGTAGGACTTATTTCGAAATTTTCAAATCCGCAATTCGCTTCAAATCTTCGATAAAAAAGTTCGTTAAAGATCTCATTACGAGCACCAAACGAGACAAATCAGTTTTTACACTGTTTGTCTCGTTTTTTATTTTACGCAAATCGCTATTAATCAAACACATTAACTAACTCTTTATTCAATCCAGGTGTTTATTGGTTTAAGATTTGCTAATGCTTTTTCAAAAACCTTATTGGCTTTTACTGCATTAATCCTAAATCGACATGGCGAAATACATCGATAATAGAAATAGCTTTTGTATTTTCCTTTTGATGGGCTGCCTGTCAGATTTTTCCCTCAAGAATAGCATAATAAGAATCCGCGTAAAGGAAGTTATTCAGGGCTTATCATGCTTCCCCGGTTATGGAACTTCTACCATCCATTATATATTTAACTAATAGTGCACCCCTCCATTTCAGTGCAAAGTGGCCGACAAATGGATTGCCGAGTAAATACAATATTGAAAAAACGAGGCTGTATCAAAAAGATTTAAGCTGGCTTCACTAAGCAAATTATATTTTGTTACGTCGTCATTCCCAATTTAATTGGGAATCCTAATGCTATTTCAAAGCGCTTTAAGATTCCCGCCTGGGCGAGAATGACGGTAAACGAAATAAATTCTGGCCTTAAAGCTAGATTTCACTTTTGATACAGCCTCGTATATTATTTACTTTTCAGCTCGCTAATTGGAGCAATTAATGCAAATGCTTTATGCACTTTTTCCACTTCCAGTTCTTGCGGCAAAGAGAATTCAGCAGTTTGTTTTATATTTAAAGATGATGAGCCAATAGCCACTTTATAGGTTCCGGTTTCAGCAATCCAGGCACTTTTACTTTCCATAAACGAGGCTAAATCTTTCGGAGACAGGGTTAATTGTAAAGTTTCTGATTGACCAGGTTTAAGTAGCTTGGTTTTAGCAAAAGCTTTAAGTTCTTCAACGGGTTTATCAATATTTTGATGTGGTGCTGAAAGATACAATTGTACAATTTCTTTACCGTCAACCTTACCAGTATTTTTTACCGTAATGAATGCGTTTAACTTTCCATTAAAAGTTTTGCTACTCAATTTAAGGTCGGTATATTCAAAATTTGTATAAGACAGACCATAACCAAATTCAAACGATGGTTTCACCTTAAATGTATTAAAGTAGCGATAACCTACATAAATCCCCTCTTCATAAGTTACATTTTCGGGATTCGGGATAGGTGTGCCCGGCCAGTTTTTAGCCGATGGCGTATCTTCATATTTTATGGGAAAAGTCATCGTTAGTTTACCCGATGGGTTTACTTTTCCCGAGAGAATATCCGCAACAGAATTTCCTCCCTCCTGGCCTGGCTGCCACGATAATAAAATCGCATCAACTTTATCTTTCCAGCTGGCAGTTTCAATTACCCCACCAATATTTAAAATTACCACCACTTTTTTCCCTTTTGCATGGAAAGCCCCGGTTACGTTATTAATTAGGGTTACTTCATCTGCAGCAAGGTTAAAATCATTATCAACCGTTCTATCCCCTCCTTCACCGGAGTTTCTGCCAATCGTAATAATGGCCAGTTCTGTAGTTTCTGCTTTTTTAGCAATGAGTTCTTTGTTTAATTCAAGTTCTGGCAATCTTTGTGGCAAAGCCAAAATACCACGTTTTTTACGGCTCTCCAATTCTGCAGCTTTTTCTTTTGCAGCAAATGGAGTGTACAATGTTTTCAGTTCGGCATCTAATTGATAACCGCCTTTTTCTAAACCTTCTATCAAGGAAACGGTGTATGCCTCGTTTACATCGCCACTTCCGGTACCACCGGCAATAAAGTCATAAGAAGTTACACCAAAGGCCGAAATTGCTTTTGCCTTGGCGGTGTAGGGCAATAAGTTATTGTTATTTTTAAGCAAAATCATTCCTTCAGCGGCAGCATTTCTGGTTACTTCTGCATTGGCTTTAAGGTTAGGCTTGTTGCTATATTTGTATTTGGCTATGGTTGGCGATTTAAAAACCAATTCTAAAATCCTCCTGAGATTGGTATCAACTACAGGCTTAGAAAGTTTTCCGTTTTTCATGTTTTCTAAAATGGCTGCTTTTTGCGCAGGAAGCCCTGGCATGAGCAGGTCGTTACCAGCCTCTAATTGTGCTACCACATTGCTTGTTCCAGCTTTTAAAGCATTGAAACCAGCGTAACCACCAAACCAGTCGGTCATTACAATACCTTTAAATCCCCATTCATCGCGGAGGATATCGGTTAAAAGATCTTTTCTTGCAGAGGTGTAGGTTCCATTGATCAGATTATAAGATGACATCACCGTCCAGGGATTTGATTCTTTAACGGTAATCTCAAAACCTTTCAGATAAAGCTCCCTCATGGCCCTTTCCGTGATGTGCTCATTGATGGACAGGCGATTGGTTTCCTGGTTGTTTGCCGCAAAATGTTTGATCGAAGTACCAACCCCGTTCGATTGGATACCGTTAACCATCGCTGCTGCAATTTTACCGGCAATTAGGGGATCTTCGGAGTAATACTCAAAGTTACGTCCATTTAACGGGTTGCGGTGGATATTTAAAGCAGGAGCCAAAAGCACATCAACACCATATTCTTTCACTTCGTTACCCATGGCTTTACCAACACTTTGAATCAATTCTGGGTTCCAGGTAGAAGCCAATGCAGTACCCACGGGAAAAGCGGTACAGTAATAGGTATTTTTATCGTTATCACGGATGGGTTTAATACGCAGTCCGGCTGGGCCATCGGCCACAATAATTTCGGGGATGCCCAACCGTTTAATTTCGTAAGTACCGCCCGCAGCACCCGGCACCCGGCCTTCAATGGCACCAACAACAGGTGTAAGTCCGTCGAAACCAGGCATTCCCGTACCCATCAGCATCGATGCTTTTTCTTCATCGGTCATTTTGCTGATCAGATCGTCAATCCGTTCGCTTATGGGAAGCCTGTAATCTTCATATTTATCCAGTTTACCGTTCCTGTTCATATCTTCAAAGGTAAAACCGTTTATGGTTAAGGTTGGTTTTTCTCCATTTGTGGAAGCATTTCTCCAGGAGATATTGGCAAATACCAATGCCCCCATCAGCGAAAGCTTAAGCACCCCGTTAACATGGTTCTTTTTCATAATCTATATTTATTAATTCATTAATTTTTGATATTTCAACCAATCTTCAAACCGATCGGCCCAGCTATCTACAGGTAGGTTTTGTTTGCCCATACCAAAGCCGTGGCCACCTTTTTCGTACATATGAAGTTCTACAGGATAGCCACCATCAAGCCATTTATTGTATAACTGGATACTTCTTGGTGCAAGCTTTAACTGATCATCGCTGGCTGCACAAACAAACATTGGGGTAATCTTTTTTGGCATTGGTTTTTGCAGCAAATCAGCCGCCGGACCGCCATAAATAGAGGCTACAAAATTTGGAACGTACGTTGTATTATTGTTTAACACCGTTTGCATGGCAACAGTACTGCCGGCAGAAAAACCAATAATCCCGATCTGGCTGGCTTTTACACCAAATTTTGATGCATTTTTATAAACATATTCGAGTGCCTTTTTACCATCCTCTGCAGCCAATTTAATTACGGGTGCAGTCTGTTTTTCAAAAGTGGCACGATCTTTCAACTTATCCATCATTTCTTTTGCAGGGTCGTTAGTGATGGTTTCTACCAAACGGTATTTTAGCACAAAGGCCGTAATTCCTTTTTCGCTTAACCTTTTGGCAAGGTCTATCCCTTCTCTGTTGATGGATAAACTCTGAAAACCTCCTCCAGGCGCAATTACAATGGCTGTACCCGTATTCTGAACACCTTGAGGCACTTTGTAAACCAATAAAGTTGGTGAGGTAACGTTGTAAACTACTTCTGTTTTAAACAGTTCGGAATAGGTTTGGGCTTCCTTTTGTTTCCAGTTTTCTGATCCCGGGGCAATACCATTGTATAATTTAACAGTTTCTTGTGCTTTTACCGACACGGAGATACTTAAAGCGACCAGCATTATTAAGCTAATTTTATTTTTCATGATTTTATATTTTAGTGAACTGAATTAAAATGAACTTTAAATTTTTCATGGTTTTACAACTTTATACTGCGCTGTTCTGGCATCTTTAATTACACCTTTCCAGTTTAAGCCGTAGCCAAAATTGTAGCGGTTGCCTTCGGTATCCTGATGTGGAACCAGATCGAACGGCACATCTTCTTTTTGCTCTTCAACGGTTTTCATATCCGCTGGCATCTGTACCGGAAGCAGGCCTGATGGCTCTGTACTACCAGAAATAATATCCAGAACAGCCTGTGTTGATACACCAAAATTTAGTACAATACCATTTACCGCCTTTTCGAATTCATTAAAGACCATTGGTTTTGACGCCGTAACCGAAACAGTTACTGGTTTCCCTTTCATCATTTCTTTGGTATCCAAAATGGTCCTTAAATCCATAGTATTGGCAGCGGTAACCGTTTTCCCTTTGTAATTGCGATCTTTAATCGTTGGGTCGATTACCTGATCGCCAGCGGCAATACTTTTTGCCCTTGCATATTCTGCAGTGTAAGTCCTATATTGTAATGAAATTGGCACATAACCATTGCTGCCGTTATTCCTGTCGTTAATGTCGTAACCGCCTTCGGCACTCTGCGGACTGGTCACAAAAACTAGGGCAAAATCAGCCTGATCGGGATTATCGGTTACGTTATAATATTTTTTAACCAACGCTAAATTTACAGGATAATCTAACCTGGCAGGTGTGTAAACTCCCCACCAATCTTTGGTAGGAGCCGAATAAATTTTAGGGATATAAACGGTTTTCTTTTCTTTGAGCGGCAAAATGTTTGCCTTGTTTTTTAGGAGTATTACTGATTTAAGCTGCGCATCATATCCAGCTTTCATAAACTCTGCATTACCCACAGTAGCTTTAGTTTCGGCTACATTTAAATAAGGATTTTCGAAAAGCCCTACTCGGAAAATATTTTTTAGTAAACGCACTGCCGATCGCTCAAAACGTGCACGCATAAATTTCTCACCATATTCTTTAACGCCCATTTGATAGGCTTCCAGAACCGGTTTTTTATCGTTGTTACCACCAAACTGGTCAACGCCTGCCATTAAAACCTTGTAATGTCTTTCTGCAATGCTTAATGCTTCGGCTCCCCAGGGCTTTCCTGCAAACAGGTTTGGTGTTTTACCCTCATCTCCGGTAACCAGCCAATCGGTGCACACGACACCATCATAACCATATTTATCACGCAACAGATCGGTTATTATATATTTGCTGTAACCATTGGCTACGTTTTCGTTGTACTTTTTATCCTGATTGAAGGTGATGGTATAATAGGGCATTACGGCAGAAGCCTTACCTGTTTTTCCATTTAATTTAAATGCACCATTTACAAAAGGATCAATATGCTGCTGCAGATTATTACCTGGATAAACGGCGAATTTGCCATAAGCCCAATGCCCGTCTCTGCCACCTTCTTCTGCCCCACCACTCGGCCAATGTTTAACCATAGCATTTACACTATTGTAGCCCCAGCCATCTTTAATTTCATGCTTACCATAAGAAGTTTGAAAACCATCAATGTAAGCCCTGCCCATATCGGTAGTTAATAAAGGGCTTTCGCCAAAGGTCATGGCAATACGGTACCAACGGGGTTCACTGCCTAAATCTATTTGAGGAGATAAAGCCGTAGCAATGCCCAGTGCGCGGTATTCTTTTGCGGCAATCTGGCCAAACTGTTGCACAATTTTTGGATCGAAGGTAGCCGCCATGCCCAAACCATCGGGCCATAAAGAAATTTTGCCTCCGGCACCTGCATTAAATTCGCTGGTAACTAAAGCGGTATTTCGCGGATCTGTACTATTGTTAGCGGGGATCCCCAGGCCAATTCCTTCTACAAAGGCCTGTGCATTGTTGTTCCAAATGGCAGCCACTTCCGGCGTTTGCACACTGGTTATTAAAACATGGCGAAGATTATCATCCTTAAAAAACTGTTTCTGCTGATCGGTTAGATCAGAGGCGCTGGCCTTACTCTCCGGAAAAACCTTGCCATTATAGGTGCCTGCATTATAACCCGAAATCCCTGCCGGCATGGCCTGATGACGGCTGTATAACATTAAACCTGCAATCTGCTCAACCGACATTTTTGAGGCCAGGTCCTTAGCCCGCTCATCGGCAGGTAAACGCCAGTCTTCATACCTGTCCAGCTTACCGTTTTTATTTAAATCCTTAAATTTTTTACCCCCAATAGTTAAAATTTTAAGGCCTGAGGCTGACGAATAACCGAGTGTTGCACCATTGTTATTTTCTACCAGCGTAAAACCATCCTTTTGCTGTGCATTTACCGCAAAACAGGCTAAGACACCCAAGGTTAATGTTGTTGTAATTTTTTTCATCTGTTTATTATTTACATGTGGCTCTTTCTGATGTTAAAACCTAAAATTAAGTGAGGCCTCAACAGTAAACGGACGGATATATGAGCCTACTAAAAGTTGATTATAATAAGCTGAGGCATCGGTAATCAGCTCTGCTCCATTGATTGTCCCTTTAGCACCAGTCTGGTTTAAGAAGTTTACCGCAGTTACGCCAAAATCAAAGTGTTTGTTAATTTTATAGTTTACACCTCCAAAGGTTTCCCACCTTGCGGCGAAATAAAGCGCATTGGTGAGGTTGGCAAACTGCTTACTGAAATAGCGGAAACTTGCCCAAACCTTTACGTTCTTATAGGTATAACTCGGATCGATCTCCATTAAGATTTTAGAAATCTCCAGTACGTTTTTATTATCGTAAGAGTAACTGTTGCCAAAAGCGTTAAAATTATAGTTTTTATAGATCGGGTTCTGGAAAGTTACCAGATAGTGCAGGTTAAACCCTTTAAATGGATTGGTTACAATGTCGGTAGTCCAGCCTACCGTCTGGATATCGTAGTTTACGGTAGCCACCTGAGAATCGCTTCCATTGCCTGGATTAACCAGGTTTAGCCGTGCCTGATAGTTGTTTCTGGTAAGATAGGTGGCCTGGGAAACTACACTAAATTTATCATGGTTAAAATAAATCCCAAATGCACCTAACGGACTTTTTGTTTTATCCACATTGGGTACAACAGCTCCAGAATAACTTTCTAACCTACCATTGTTTTCTGCATAGGTAAAATCAGCCAATAGCCCAAGCTTATCGGTAATTTTATAAACCGCATTAACAGATCCGCCAAGGTGGAACCAATTATTATCGATATAGGTTTTCTGGCTCTGATCAAACACAAAACCACTGGTTCTTGGGGTTAAATAGTAATCGCCCTTAACTTTTTGGTAGCGCAAATTCAGGCCATAGTTAAGGGATAGTTTATTTGAAATTTGCCATTTATCAGAAAAATAAGCCGATAATTTATTTTCGTATCCATTATGATATTCTCCGCCAACATTATAGTTATAAAAACCATCCGCATCGGTATTTGAACTACCGCCTGCAGTATTTCTAACCAATTTCCGGGGATTGGCCTCTACGGTTTGGTAGTAGAAAGAACGGCTCGATGTAAATTTGTCTACATCATAAAAATATTCGGTTAAACCGATTCTTAAATCATGGTTATTTACTTTTTTTGTAATTTCAAACCTTGACATGGCCGTTTTCGTAGGAACCTTTGGCGAGCTCAAAGCCAACATCGAATTTACATTTCCGGCATAGTCCTCCCCTGTTGATTGATAAGAAAATCCACCACCTGAAGCAGTTTGGAAAATACTTAGCGGAATAGTTGTAAGTGTTGTTGCTTCTGCATACCTGAAACGGGAAGAAAAATTAAACTTCCATCCATTACCCAGTTTATAATTTCCCAGCA
>Ga0265798_10002184_pt1 | contig 29072 bp, 22 predicted proteins | sample P3T30metagenome_FD_192430 | JGI IMG/M metagenome (GOLD analysis project Ga0265798, IMG submission 192430) | Plant litter microbial communities from East Loma Ridge, Irvine, California - P3 T30 | ecosystem: Environmental > Terrestrial > Plant litter > Unclassified | place: USA: California...
CCCTGCCCCTTCGGAGGTACGTGCGACGAAGATATTACGCTTGTCGTTATCGTCGCGTTGACGGCGCAGATAGCCCAGGGTGCCAAGTCTGTTCAAGGCACGTGTCACGACGGGCTTCGACACATTCAACATTCCGGCCAATCCGCGCACGGTATGCGGCCCCGGTTTCAGATAAACGACGAGGAGCAAGGCCATTTGCCGATTGGTCAAATCGGGTTCGCCCGACCGTACATAATCGACGAGGGCCTGCATCCACTCGCCAAGAGAGTTATCGCTTTGAACTGCCACGGCCAACACCCGCAAATTACTCGGCAACCCCCGCCAATCGGGGACATTCCTGATCAACCAAACGCCTTGCAGAGCGCTAGGTTTCAGTTCGATGGCGAAATGTAGGGGAGCATTTACCAAGCGGTTCGACGTTGATGATGGCCGATGGCGGGGAATGCCAGGTGGTTGGGTGCGGATCCCGGCGCGGCCGAGATGCGATCTGCCGTGGTTGATCGGATCGGCGTCCTCGCCTATGTGCCCCCCACGCAGTCGCCCAATACACCCGCCGCCTGGTGGTCAAGGATCAGCCCGCAACATGTTTCTGTTCCAGTTTCTCCTCGTCGTCCATTTCTGCGTCGCTGCGGCGCTGGTGTCGGTCATTCTCGTGCAGAAGTCCGAAGGTGGTGGCTTGGGCATGGGTGGATCGCCGTCGGGGCTGATGTCGGCACGGGGTGCCGCAGACTTTCTGACGCGGGCGACGTCCACTCTCGGAGCAGTGTTCATCGCGCTCAGCATTCTGCTGGCGGTGCTCGCTGCGCAGAACCGCGTTGCCAAGGTCGATCCCACGCTCGCAACCGGCGCGGCAACGGCTCCGGCGCCGATCGCGCCGCCAGTTCAAGCCGATCCGAACAATCCGTTCGCAAGCGGCGCGCGTAGCGCAATCGAGCCAACCGGCAACACGGTGGCGCCTGCCAACGGTGCGGCACCGACCGCACCATAAGCCGCAAGCCGGCCCGACGTTCAAACGGGCCGACTTCGCATCTCCTTTAAACTTTCCCGGAGTCGCGCGCTTGTCGCGCCACCCTGGATGACGCTAGGCCTTTGCTCCCATGGCGCGGTTCATTTTTATCACCGGCGGCGTGGTCTCCTCGCTCGGCAAGGGTCTTATGGCAGCAAGCCTCGCGGCGTTGCTCCAGGCCCGTGGCTATCGCGTGCGGATCCGCAAGTTCGATCCTTATCTCAACGTCGATCCGGGCACGATGTCGCCCTATCAGCATGGCGAAGTCTATGTGACGGACGACGGTGCCGAGACCGATCTCGACCTCGGTCATTACGAACGCTTCACCGGCGTGCCCTCGCGGCAAAGCGATAACATCACGTCGGGCCGGATCTATCAGCAGATCATCGCACGCGAACGCCGTGGCGATTATCTCGGCGCGACGGTGCAGGTCATCCCGCACGTCACCGACGCTATCAAGGAGTTCGCGCAGGCCGAGACGGACGATCTCGATTTCGTGCTGTGCGAGATTGGCGGCACGGTCGGCGACATCGAATCGCTGCCGTTCATCGAGGCGATCCGCCAGTTGCGCAACGATCTCGGTCGCGGCAACTCGGTCAGCATCCACGTCACGCTGGTGCCCTATATCGCCGCGGCGGGTGAGCTGAAGACCAAGCCGACGCAGCATTCGGTCCGCGAACTTGCCGCCCTCGGCGTGCAGCCGGACGTGCTGGTGTGCCGTTGCGAGCAGCCGCTCCCGGAAAGCGACCGCGCCAAGATCGCACTGTTCTGCAACGTCCCGAAAAGCGCAGTCATCCCTGCGCTCGACGCCAAGAGCATCTACGCGGTCCCGGTCCAGTATCACAACGAAGGTCTGGACGACGCCGTCCTCAACGCCTTCGGGATCATGCCCGGCGGCGCGCCTGATCTGTCGCGCTGGACCAACATCATGGACCGGCTGACCAACCCCGAGGGCGAAGTCACGATTGGCGTGGTCGGCAAATATGTCGGCCTGCAGGACGCGTACAAGTCGCTCAACGAGGCGCTCGTCCACGGCGGGATCGCCAACAAGGTCAAGGTCAACGTCGAGTGGATCGACGCTGAACTGTTCGAAGCCAATGACGCGGACATCGCCGCACGGCTCGAGCCGATGCACGCGATCCTCGTTCCAGGCGCGTTCGGCGAACGCGGCGCAGAGGGCAAGATCGCCAGCGTCCGTTTCGCGCGCGAGCGCGATATCCCCTATTTCGGGATCTGTTTCGGAATGCAGATGGCCTGCGTCGAGGGCGCACGCGATCTGGCGGGTATTGCAGACGCCAGCTCGACAGAGTTTGGCCCGACCGAAGAGCCGGTCGTCGGCATGATCACCGAATGGATGAACGCAGGCGGCATCGAAAAGCGCGAAGCTGGTGGCGACCTTGGCGGAACGATGCGGCTCGGTGCTTATCAGGCCAAGCTCGACGGCAATTCGGTCGTCTCGACGATCTATGGCGGCAACGACATTTCGGAACGCCACCGGCATCGGTATGAAGTCAACACGGCCTACCGCGAGCGTCTCGAGCAGGGCGGGCTGGTGTTCAGCGGCATGTCACCCGACGGAATGTTGCCGGAAATCGTCGAGCGGCCGGACCATCCGTGGTTCGTTGGCGTGCAGTTCCATCCGGAACTCAAGAGCAAGCCGTTCGACCCGCATCCCCTGTTCGCCAGCTTCATCGCAGCAGCGGTGCGGCAGTCGCGGCTGGTGTAACGGCTTCCCCGGCGAAAGCCGGGGCGCGGCTGCGTAACAGCTTCCCCAGCGAAGGCCGGGTCGTGGCTGATGTAACACGTTTCCCCGGCGCAGGCCGGGGCCCAGTCGTGCTGGTCGTGGTAACGAAGCGTAGTCGCCCGCCTCTTTCTGTTTCGCTACTGGGCCCCGGCCTTCGCCGGGGAAGCAATCCGATCCGGTTCGGGCCGCGAGATGCTCAGTCGTCCTGAAAGCAAAAAGGCGCCCGGACAAAGCCCGGGCGCCCATCCTCATTTTCCAGCGCGGGCCGTTACGCAGCCTGAGCCGAGTCCGTGCCGTCCTCGACCACGGCCAGCGGTGCGCCGGTCTTGATCGCGATCGTCTTGGGCTTCATCGCCTCGGGCACTTCGCGGATTAGGTCGACGACCAGCAGGCCGTCGTTCAGCCGCGCATCCTCAACCCGCACGAAGTCCGCGAGTTCAAAGCGGCGATCGAAGCTGCGGTTGGCGATGCCGAGGTGGAGGAACGATGCCGAAGCGGCATCCTTGTCGTCCTTGCGACCGCGCACCTGCAACAGGTTCTGCTGCGCGGTGATCTCGATATCGTCACGACCGAAGCCAGCGACCGCGATCGTGATGCGATAGCGATCGGTGTCGATCCGTTCGAGATTGAAGGGCGGATAATTATCCGCGCTCGCCTGGCGGGCATTGGCCTCGAGCATGTCGAACAGGCGATCAAAGCCGACGGTCGAGCGGCGGAACGGGGTAAGATCGAATTGACGCATGATGGTCTCCTTCAAAAGCGAGGTACATCGTTGATTTGCAAGCCGGGTCCGCGACTGCGCAACCTGGCTCGGTGCGGCCCGTACTGGCACCGCACGCGGTAGATTTGGGTTGGCCGAAAACCCGTTCAAGAGGTCCGCTGCCGCAATTTTGTGCGGCTAAAGCCAGCCTATCATGGCCAAAAGAACAATATGGCGTGAAAGTCCCCTCAAATGGTAGGCATTATCTCCTGACACGGGAAAGCCCGAAAAGGGGATCATCATGTTTGCGCACCTTCCGCTCATTCTGCTCGCGCAAGCGGCACCTGCCGCTCAGCTTCCTCCAGGTGATCCGGTCGCGCCGACCGCGACCGACCAGTCCGAAGGCCGTCTTGGCACGGCACAGCAGGGCGGCGGGGATATTGTCGTCACCGCCCGGCGACGGTCGGAAACGATCCAGTCGGTGCCGATTGCCATGTCCGTCATCGGCGGCACGGCGCTCGCCGAAACGGGGACGTACAACGTCAATCGCCTCACGCAGCTCCAACCCAGCCTGCAATTTTACTCGACCAACCCGCGCAATTCGGCGGCGAACATCCGCGGACTCGGCGCGCCGTTCGGGCTGACCAATGACGGGATCGAGCAGGGGGTCGGGATCTACGTCGATCAGGTCTATTACAGCCGGATCGCCTCAGCGACGTTCGATTTTACCGATACCGAACGGATCGAAGTGCTGCGCGGACCGCAGGGGACGCTGTACGGCAAGAACACCACTGCGGGCGCGATCAACATAACGACGCGCAAGCCTAGTTTCTCACCCGAAGCACGGGTCGAAGTGTCCGGGGGCAATTATGACTTCTTCCAGGGCAAGGCGTCGGTTTCCGGCCCGCTGATCGACGACAAGCTGGCGATCCGTCTGTCGACATCGATCACGTCGCGGCGCGGCACAATCTACAATGTGCGCACCGACACATATCTCAACAGCCAGGACAATACCGGCTTCCGCGGACAATTGCTGTGGAAGCCGACCGATACGCTCGATCTAACGCTCTACGGCGATTATGCGCGGCAAAACCCGCAATGCTGCGTCCAATATTATGTCCGCACCGGCGCGACGCAGCGGCCGCTCAACCGGCAATATGCCGCATTGGCGGCAGCGCAGGGGTATTCGGTGCCGTCGACCAACGCGTTCGATCGCGTCACCGATGTCGATTCCCCATTGCGGGCGAAACAGTCGCTGGGCGGCGCATCGCTGGTTGCCAATCTCGATCTTGGTGGGTCGACACTGACGTCGGTCTCGGCCTGGCGGTTCTGGAACTGGGACCCGTCGAACGACCGCGACTTCATCGGATTGCCGATCACCAGCGCGTCGAACAACCCGTCGCAGCAGGAGCAGTTCAGTCAGGAACTGCGCATCGCTTCCAACGGCAACCGCAAGATCGATTACGTGCTGGGAGCGTTCTATTTCTATCAGACGATCGATACGCAAGGGTTGCAGGTCCAGGGTTCGGCGGCGAGCCGGTTCCTGCTCAATCCGGGGGCGAACGTACGGCCGGGGGCGTCCGGCTGTGCGACCCCGACCACGAACGCGTGCAATCCCGCTATCCTGAACGGGCTGACCGCGCGCAACACGATCGGTTTCACCAACACCAGCGTCGCGGCGTTCGGCAAGGCGACGTGGCACGTGAGCGACGCCTTCTCGATCGCGCCGGGGTTGCGGGTGAATTACGACAAGAAGAACGGGTCGTATGTGTCTGTTGTAACGACTGGAACGGGCGGCACCACGCTGAACGCAGACCAGCGCGGCGTGCTGGCACCACAGACTTATACGCCGCGATTCGACAAGTGGAACGTGTCGGGGGACATCACCGCCGCCTATACCGTTACCCGCGATATCCACGCTTATGCGACCTATGCGCGCAGCTACAAGTCGGGGGGGATCAATCTGTCGGGCCTGCCGCTCGATGGTGCGAACAACCCGATCCTGTCGGCGGCGACGGTCAAGCCCGAGAAGGTCAATCACTTCGAACTGGGTCTGAAGACGCAGTTCCTCGACCGGCGTGCGACCGTCAATATCGCGGGCTTCTGGACCGAGATCGACGATTATCAGGCGACCGTCACCAATGGGCAGTTGGGCGTGCTGCGCGGCTATCTGGCCAATGCGGGCAAGGTGCGGACGCGTGGGCTCGAAGTGGATACCGCATTCCGCCCGACGTCGCGGCTCAACGTCTACGCCAACGGCGCATTCACCGATGCGCGCTACGTCCGGTTCGTCGATGCGCCGTGTCCACCCGAGCTTTCCGGCGGGACGACCGTGGCTGCGGGGCAGACACCTGCCGCGCCTGGCGTTTCGGGGCTGAGCCCGGCGAGCTGCGACGTCTCGGGGCAGTGGCTCCCGGGCGTGTCGAAGTGGGCGTTTTCCTACGGGGCGGAATATGACGTGCCCGTGCAGATCGGCCGCATCGAGGGACAGGTCTATGTCGGCTATGACGGCAGCTATCGCTCGAAATTTTCGTCCAACCCGTCGCGCTCGGTTTATACCGACATCCAGGGCTATGCGCTGAGCAACTTCCGCCTGGGGTTCAAGGCGCGCGACGATTTCAACGTGTTCGGCTGGGTCCGCAACGCGTTCGATCAGAATTACTATGAGGTGCTGGCAACGCAGTCGGGGAGCACCGGGCTGGTCGTCGGGCAACCGGGCGATCCGCGGACCTACGGGGTGACGCTCAGCAAGTCGTTCTGAGGAGACTACATATCGATGCGCTTCCCCGGCGAAGGCCGGGGCCCAGTAGCGAAGGTTTTCGTTACCGCGCGCAGCGTTTCTGTACAGACGTTGCGCTGCTGGGCCCCGGCCTTCACCGGGGAAGGTGCCCTGCTGGAAACCCCGGACATGCAAACGCCCGGGCCGTTGCCGACCCGGGCGCCTGCGTGACGATCGCTCGTCAGCCCCCAATTCGCCTTCGCGGCCAGCCCTTTAAGGCGGCGCTGAAAGCATCCCCGAACCACGGCCGTTGCCTGTGTGTCAGTGACAAAAGCGTTAGGTTTGTTACGGGGGCTTGTCACCGGGAATGTGGCCGTGGCGAACCGATTGCGGCTGCGCTGTGGCGATTGCGCAACACGTAGCAACAGTTGCCAGTCCCGCACGTGCCGCCTAGAGCAACCGCTTCAGCACCCCCGGGGGCGGGCAGACCGAACACTATGATCCTTTCCCGATACGAACGCATGATCGCCCGGCGCTATTTGCTCCCGGGCAAGGGCGAGGCGTTCATCTTCCTCGTCGCGGGCATCAGCCTGGTCGCGGTGATGCTCGGCGTCGCCGCGCTGGTGATCGTGATGAGCGTGATGAACGGCTTCCGCGCCGAACTGTTCGACAAGATCGTCGGATTGAACGGCCATGCGGTGGTGCAGGGGTATGGCGGCCAGATGCCCGACTGGCGCCGCGTCGTCGGGCTCGCCGAGACGACCCCGGGCGTCACCAGCGCGACCCCGCTGATCGAGCAGCCGTTGATGACCACCTATAACGGCCGGGTCGAGGGCATATTGCTCCGCGGCATGCGCGTGGCGGACATCCGCACCAACAAGACGATCGGCAGTAAAGTCGTGATGGGCTCGCTCAGCACGCTGACCCCGGGCAGCGGGATGATTGCGATCGGGTCGGGGCTCGCGGATTCGCTCGGCGCGGTAGTCGGCAGCCAGATTTCGCTGATCAGCCCGCAAGGCCAGTCGACCCCGTTCGGCACCGTGCCCAGAATCGTCAACTACACCGTCGGTGCGGTCTTCACGATCGGCGTGTACGACTTCGACAAGGCCTATGTCATCATGCCGCTCGAGGACGCGCAGACGCTCCTGATGTTCGGCGACTCCGTCAACATCGTCGAGCTCCAGACCAACAACCCCGACAACATCGGCCCGATCCTCGCGCCATTGGTCGACAAGATCGGGCGCAGCGGCGTCGTGCAGGACTGGCGTCAGATGAACGCGCAATTGTTCGAGGCCTTGGGCGTCGAGCGGGTCGCGATGTTTACGGTGCTGTCGATCATCATCCTCGTCGCGGTGTTCAACATCCTGTCCTCGCTGATCATGCTGGTCCGCGCCAAGACGCGCGACATCGCGATCCTGCGGACGATGGGGGCGAGCAGGGGGGCGATGATCCGCATCTTCATGGTGGTCGGCACGACGATCGGCGGATTGGGCGTGATCGCGGGGCTGATCCTCGGCTTCATCTTCCTGTGGTTCCGCCAGGATGTCGTCAACGCGGTGCAATGGGCGACGGGGCAGAATCTGTGGGACCCCTCGGTCCGGTTCCTGAGCGAGCTTCCGTCCAAAACGGATCCGATCGAGGTCACCGCCATCGCGCTCATGGCGCTGGTGTTCAGCTTCCTCGCCACGCTCTACCCCGCGCTCAAGGCGGCGAGCACCGATCCAGTCCAGGTCCTGCGTTATGAATGAACCGGTATTAGTCGTCACCGGCCTGTCGCGCAGCTTCGCGCAAGGCGGCGAGACGATCGAGGTCCTTCGCAGCGTCGATCTCACCGTCGGCGCGGGCGAGATCGTTGCGTTGCTCGGCCCCTCGGGCTCGGGCAAGTCGACGATGCTCCAGGCGGTCGGGCTGCTCGAGGGCGGGTTCGGCGGGTCGATCCGGATCGCGGGCGAGGAAGCCGCACGCCTCAACGCCGACGGGCGCACGCGCGTGCGGCGCGACCAATTGGGTTTCGTCTATCAGTTCCACCATCTCCTCCCCGATTTCAACGCGACCGAGAATGTCGTCCTCCCCCAGATGATCCAGGACCGCCCGCGCGACGAGGCGGACGCGCGCGCCGCGTCCCTGCTCACCGCGCTCGGGCTCGGGCATCGCCTGACACATCGCCCCAACCAGCTTTCGGGCGGCGAGCAGCAGCGTGTCGCGGTCGCGCGCGCGCTCGCCAACCGGCCCGCGCTGGTGCTCGCGGACGAACCGACCGGCAACCTCGACGAGGGCACCGCGGACATCGTGCTGGCGGAGTTCCTCCGGCTGGTACGCGGCGAAGGCTCGGCGGCGCTGGTCGCCACCCACAACGAACGGATCGCGGCCAAGATGGACCGCGTCGTCCGGCTCCACGAAGGACGGCTTGCATGACCGCCTGGACCGACCCGCCGACGCTGGTCGGCCAGCATGTCATCCTCCGTCCGACGGTTCCCGAGGACCGTGACGGCCTCGTCGCGGCGGCGGCGGACGGCAGGATCAGCGAACTGTTCTTTACCAACGTCTCGACACTCACCGACCCGGATGCGTTCATGGCGGCGCTGTTCCGGGAGCGCGATTACGGGCGGTCGATGCCGTTCACGGTGTGTGTCCCCGAGCCCACACCCGCTCCGTTCACCCTGAGCGAAGTCGAAGGGCCAGGCACAACGCAAGGACTTCAACGCCCCTCAGCCCGAACGGAGGAGGGGGCAAGGACCGATGCCGGGATCGCGACGGTTACGCCCCCCACACCCACCCGCCCGTTCGCCCTGAGCGAAGTCGAAGGGCCAGGCACAGCGCAAGGGCTTCGACTGCGCTCAGCCCGAACGGGGGAGGGGACAGGGACCGAACCCGGGATCGCGACGCCCACGCCCCCCGCACCCATACCCCTTCCGTTCGCCCTGAGCGAAGTCGAAGGGCCAGGCACACCGCAAGGACTTCAACGCCCGTCGACCCGAACGGAGGGAGGCGCAGCCCCCCGCATCGTCGGCCTCACCCGCTACATGCGGATGAACGCAGCGCACCGCCGGCTCGAGATCGGCGGCACCTTCTACGCAAAGTCGGTTCAGCGCAGCGGGGTCAATACCGAGGCCAAACTCCTCCTGCTCAAGCACGCGTTCGAGGTGATGGACTGCAACGCGGTCCAGATCCGCACCGACTGGTTCAACAAGGCCTCGCAAAAGGCGATCGAGCGGCTCGGCGCGAAGCGCGACGGGGTGCTGCGCAACCACCAGCTGATGGATGGCCGCATCCGCGACCTCGTCGTTTATTCGATCATCGCGAGCGAATGGGCCGGGGTCGAACGCAACCTGCGCTTCCTGCTCGCGCGCAACGAAGGACCAAAGTCATGACCGCGATTACCGAGCTGACCGTCCACGCCGCCGATGGCTCGCTGGTCGACCTGTCGACCTATGCCGGGCGCGTGCTGCTGATCGTCAACACCGCGTCCAAATGCGGCTTCACCCCGCAATATGCAGGGCTCGAGGCGCTCCACCGCCGGTTCGCGGACAAGGGCTTCGCGGTGCTCGCCTTCCCGTGCAACCAGTTCGGCGCGCAGGAACCCGGCGAAGCCGAGGAGATCAAGAACTTCTGCTCGCTGACCTACGACGTCACCTTCCCGATGTTCGCCAAAGTCGACGTCAACGGCGCGGACGCCGACCCGCTGTTCACCGAACTCAAGGCGCAGGCACCGGGGTTCCTCGGCACCGGGGGGATCAAGTGGAACTTCACCAAGTTCCTGGTGGATCGCAAGGGCCAGGTGGTGGAGCGCTATGCGCCGACGACCAAGCCTGAGGCGATTGAAGCGGATATTGCCAAGTTGTTGTAACGTATGAATATTGAGCTTGCGATTACAGCCCTTTCTCCATCTGCTGGCGTTTAGTGGGCGCGGCTTTCGTAATTTTGGACGGCAACTTATTTACTCTGCGCTGCGGGCGCTAGGCGCGATCGAGAGTTTGATCGTCATTCAGAGCATCTGCTTGCTACAGGGTCTCAAGCGACAGAGAGCGCTACGCTTACGCGATTACGTCGAAAGCGGGCGAAGGACTCCTGAGGGCTACGATCAGCTCTCATTGCCGATCAGACCGAACATCCAATAGCGCCGTGGTCGAACAGCTTTTAGGCAGCTGCTTTCAGCCGTGCCGCCTTGACCGCAGCACATGTCAGCATGAAAGTATCCATGGTATGGATAATGAAATTGCAGAACCGAGTGCCGAAGATGTCTTCAGGATCACGGTCGAAAATGCACGGAGGCTTTGGTCAGATGGACGCGTCCTAAATTTGGATGGGCGCGCTAAGTCGGCCATCTTACTCGGCGTCTTGGCCCTGGAAGAGTTTGGGAAAGCGCTGATCGTTCTATGGGGCGCGAAAAACTTGGCGAGTAAGCGGCTTCATCCGACGCACATCGAAAAGCAGGCCGCCCTTTTCGCGCTACTTGCTGCAAACGAGATGCTCGGTAAGGCAAAGAAGCGGCTTAGGCGGCAAATCGAGAAGGGCGGAGCAAACTTCCACACCCTAGGGGAGCTGTCGAGCCAGTTCGCTTGGGCGCGAAGCGGCTTTTATGAGCAGCTACGAACCTTCGCGACTTACCATGACGTCAAACCGGTTTGGCCGGCTGAACTGAAGGAACATATAGACAGCGACCTCGCAGCTGATGTGCTCGGGTATTTCCAAAAAGCCATTCTCGCCACGCGGAATTTGAAGGCGATGTCGCTAGCGGCAGAAATTTACGCGAACGACTTAGGACGGCTTTAACAGGGTAATCGCCAAGGCCAAAAATACCCACACCCCCGGTTCCCAGAATCGCCTCCACGGCGCATAAGCCCCCCATGTCTCATGCTGGCTTCGTGCCCCTCCGTATCTTCTCGTCCTACACCATGCTCGACGGCGCGATCGAGCCCAAGGCGATCGCCAAACACGCGCAGCAGCTCGGTTTTCCCGCCGCCGCGCTGACCGATCGCAACGGGCTCTATGCCGCGATGGCTTTCTCCGACGCGGCGATGGCCGCAGGCGTCCAGCCGGTGATCGGGACGATGCTCGGCGTCTGTCGCCCCGACATGCCCGAGACCGCGACCCCGGTACTCGACTGGATCGCGCTCTATGCGCAGGACAAGACCGGCTATGACAATCTGTGCAAGCTCGTCTCGCGCGCGCATCTCGATCGCCCGCTCGAACTCGCTGCGCATGTCGATTTCGACGCGCTGGCGGCGTGTTCGGACGGGCTGATCGCGCTCACCGCGGGGCGCGAGGGCGGGCTCGCGCGGCTGTTCGCGGAGGACCAGCCCGACCGCGCGTTCGCTTATGCCGACCGGTTGCAGGCGCTGTTCCCCGACCGGCTGTATATCGAGCTGACCCGCCGCTCGTGCGAGATCGAGGGCAAGGCCGAGGGCGCGCTGATCGACCTCGCCTATGATCGCGGCCTGCCGCTGGTCGCGACCAACCCGTGCTGTTTCGCGGAAGAGGATTTCAGCGAGGCGCATGATGCGATGCTGTGCATCGCGCATTCGACCTATGTCGCGAGCGACGACCGTCCGCGCAGCTCGCCCGATGCGTGGATGAAGCCCGCGCAGGAAATGAAGGCGCTGTTCGCCGATCTCCCCGAGGCGATCGCCAACACGATGATCGTCGCGCAGCGCTGCGGCGTGGCGGCGCCTAAGCGCAAGCCGATCCTGCCGAGTCTGGCGGGCGACCGCGAGGCGGAGGCGGAGAAGCTGCGCGTGGATGCGCGCGCGGGGCTGGAGCGGCGGCTGGACCGGATTGCGGCGCTGGGGGTGTTGTCGGGGAGTGCTGGGGGCGGTTCGTCTGCTTCCGCCGCTGCTTCCTCCCCTCCTGTTTCCTTCCCCGGCGAAGGCCGGGGCCCAGTAGAGGAACAGAAGATCGGTGAGGACGGCGCTTCGACTACCTCTGCGCCACAACTGGGCCCCGGCCTCCGCCGGGGAAGCGAAGAAGGTGAGGGAGTCCCCACCCCAACCGACTGGCGCACCCCCTACCGCGAACGCCTCGAATTCGAACTCGACGTCATCATCCAGATGGGGTTCCCGGGCTATTTCCTGATCGTCGCCGACTTCATCAAATGGGCGAAGGATCACGACATCCCGGTCGGCCCGGGCCGTGGTTCGGGCGCGGGCTCGGTCGTCGCCTGGGCGCTGACGATCACCGATCTCGATCCGATGAAACTGGGGTTGCTGTTCGAACGCTTCCTCAACCCGGAACGTGTGTCGATGCCCGATTTCGACATCGATTTCTGCGAAACCCGCCGCGGCGAAGTGATCCGCTACGTCCAGCAGAAATACGGCCGCGATCAGGTCGCGCAGATCATCACCTTTGGGAAACTGAAGGCGCGCGCGGTGTTGAAGGACACCGGCCGCGTGCTCCAGATGGGCTATGGCCAGATCGACCGGCTAGCGAAGCTCGTCCCCAATCTCCCCGCGGACCCGTGGACGCTCCGGCGCGCGATCGACGGCGTGTCCGAACTCCACAGCGAGTATAAGCAGGACGGCAACGTCCGCCACCTGCTCGATCTCGCGATGAAGCTCGAGGGGCTCCCGCGGCACAGCTCGACTCACGCGGCGGGCGTGGTGATCGGCGATCGCCCGCTCGCCGAGCTCGTGCCGCTGTACCGCGACCCGCGTTCGGACATGCCGGTCACGCAGTTCGACATGAAATATGTCGAGGGCGCGGGGCTAGTGAAGTTCGACTTCCTCGGGCTGAAGACGCTGTCGGTTTTGAAGAAGGCGATCGACCTGCTGGCGGAGCGCGGGGTCGTGCTCGATCTCGATGCGCTCGAATGGGACGACGAAGGCGTCTACAAACTGCTGCAAAAGGGCGACACAGTTGGCGTATTCCAGCTAGAATCGGAAGGAATGCGACGCACTTTGTCTGCCGTTCGGCCGTCAAATTTCGGTGACATCATCGCGCTCGTCTCGCTGTATCGCCCGGGCCCGATGGACAACATCCCGATGTTCGGCAAGCGCAAGAACGGGCTCGAGCCGATCGTCTATCCGCATGCGCTGCTCGAGGGGATCCTGTCGGAGACCTACGGGATTTTCGTGTACCAGGAACAGGTTATGCAGGCCGCGCAGATCCTCGCGGGCTATTCGCTGGGACAGGCGGATCTGCTGCGCCGCGCGATGGGCAAGAAGGTCAAGGCCGAGATGGACGCGCAGCGCGCCGGGTTCGTCGAGGGCTGCAAGACGATCAACGGGATCGACAAGGCAAAAGCCAACGAACTGTTTGACTTGATCGACAAGTTCGCAGGGTACGGCTTCAACAAGTCGCACGCCGCGGCCTATGCGTTGCTGTCGTACCAGACCGCGTGGCTGAAGGCGCATCATCCGCACGAATTCTACGCCGCATCAATGTGTTTCGACATGACGCTCACGGACAAACTGAGCATCTTCGTCGACGATATGCGCCGTCTCGACGTCGCTTTGCTCCCCCCCGACATCAACCGCAGCGAAGCCGAGTTCACGGTCGAGGATACCGGCGACGGGTTGGGCGTCCGCTACGCTTTGGCTGCGCTAAAATCGGTCGGCGAGGGCGCGATGGAGAAGCTCGTGGCTGAGCGCGAGGCGAACGGCAAGTTCACCTCGATCGACGATCTCGCGCGCCGCGTCGACCCGCGCCTGATGAACAAGCGCCAGGTCGAGACGCTCGCCTCGGCGGGCGCGTTCGACGGCCTGGATGAGAACCGTGCCGGGCTACATGCTTGTGCGGAAACGATTTTAGCCACCGCCGCGCGGATCCATGATCAGAAGGTCAGTGGGCAGGGCGGGCTGTTCGGCACCGCCGACGCCGCCGAACCCCCGATCAAACTCCCCCGTTCGGCGCACTGGTCGGTCGCCCAGCGGATGGACCAAGAGAGGGACGCGTTCGGCTTCTACCTCTCCGCGCACCCCGTCGACCGCCACGGCCACCTCGCCAAGATGCACGGCGCGCGCAGTTTCGCCGCCCTGGGCGAGCTGTCGATCCCGGATGACGGCACGCGCGCAGGTGCAACGATGGCCGCTTTGGTCGAGGACGCGCGCTGGCGCACGTCGGCGCGCGGCAAGCGCTACCTGATGGCAACCTGTTCAGATCCCTCGGGCCAGTTCATCGCCACCTGCTTCGACGATGGGGTCGCCGCCGACCTCGAGGAGGCCGCCCGCAACAACGGCTGCGGCCTGCTGACGGTCGAGCTCGACCGCCGTCCGGGCGAGGAAACCCCGCGCGTCTCGATCAAGCGGATCCAGCCGTTCGAACAGCTTGCCAACAGCGCGCGCTTCGCGCTCGAGCTCAGCGTGGCGAGCCCCGCCGGCATGGCGGCGCTCGCGGACCTGCTCCAGCACGTGCGCGGTGCGCGCGGCGAGATCTGGGCGACGGTGCCGGTCGCGGATGGCGGGCACGCGCGCGTCCTGCTCGGCCGCGACTTTTTGCTCGACGGCGAGCTTGCCGAGCGCATCGAAGCCTTGCAGGATGTCGGCAACGTGGAGCTCAAGACCGCCGAAGCGCGGCTGGCTCTGGTGGGGTGACGGTCGCCCCATCGTAAGCATGGGGAGAGACGATGCTTGGCGGAATGCAGGATTTCGAATTGCGCGTGCCGCGGCTGCTCGATCACGCCGCGCGCGAACATGGCGCACGCGAGATCGTTTCCTATTGGGCAGATGGCAGCGAGACGCGCACCAACTGGGCGACCGTGGCGCGCGATGCCCGGCGGCTTGCACAGGCGCTTGAACGGCTCGGGATCGCGCCTGGCGACCGGGTCGCAACGCTGGCCATGAACCACGCGCGGCATCTGGTCGGCTGGTACGGCATGATCGGGATGGGCGGTGTGGTCCATACGATCAATCCACGCTTGTTCGACGAACAACTTGTGTTCATCGCCAACCATGCCGAGGACCGCGTGCTGTTCTACGACCGGCAGTTCCAGCCACTGGTGGACCGGTTGCGCGACCAGTGGACCTCAATCGAGCATTATGTGTGTTTCGACGACGGCGCGTTCGATGCGTTGATCACCGCCGAAGACGGCGGTTATTCCTGGCGCGAGGGGCCCGAGCGCGACCCCTGCATGTTGTGCTACACCAGCGGAACGACGGGCAACCCCAAGGGCGTGCTGTACGAACACCGCTCGACCGTGATCCACGCTATGGCGGAAGTTGCACCATGGGTGTTCGACTTGTCGTCGACTTCCGTGGTGCTGCCAGTGGTGCCGATGTTCCATGCCGCTTCCTGGGGCCTGCCGTTCGCGACCGCGCTGGCGGGGGCGAAAATCGTCTATTCGGCGGTCAACGATCCTGCCGTCCTGTGTCGCCTGATGAACGACGAGCGCGTCACGCATTCGGCTGGCGTGCCGACCGTCTGGCTCGCGATGTTCCAGCATATGGATGCGACCGGCGCAGCACCCCAGCATCTGCGACAAGTGACAATCGGGGGATCGGCGGCGCCGCGTGCGATGATCGACCGCATCATGGGGATGGGCGCGACGGTCAAGCATCTCTGGGGCATGACCGAAACGTCGCCGATCGGTACCGCGGGCTGCTACCCGCCGCACTGGGACACGATGACCCGCGACGCGCAACTCGATCATGCGTGCAAGCAGGGGCAGATCCCGTTCGGGATCGAGCTGCGCATCGTCGATGACGCGGACGTGGTGCTGCCCCGCGACGGCGTCAGTTCGGGGCGGTTGCAGGTGCGCGGGCCGTGGGTGGTGAAACGCTATTTCAAAGCGGACGCGGACGCGGTCGATACCGACCAGTGGTTCGATACTGGTGATGTCGCGGTGCTGCATGTCGATGGCACGATGCAGATCACCGATCGTGCGAAGGACGTGATTAAGTCCGGTGGCGAGTGGATTTCCTCGGTTGAACTGGAGAATGCCGCCGTCGGCTGTCCAGGTGTTGCGGAAGCGGCGGCGATCGGGGTGCATCATCCGAAATGGGGCGAACGCCCATTGTTGCTCGTGGTGCGGAAAGCTTCCAGCACCGTGAGTGCCGAGCAAATCACGGCGCATCTGACGGCCCACGTCGCAAAATGGTGGCTTCCGGACGAAATCCTGTTCGTCGAGTCGCTGCCGCACACCGCCACCGGAAAGTTGCTGAAAACCGCGCTTCGGGCGGAGTATCGCGATCACGTGCTCGCAGCGTAGATGCAACGCGGCGGCGTCCGTACGCCGCCGTCCTTCCGATTGAGTCGCTTAATGCCGGATACAAGTCGGCGTGACGTCAGGAGGAGCGAATTGGGTCACTTCCCGAGAGGGCACGTCAGCCCTTAGGCTGCTCCACGGACCATGCCTGGTCGAGCATAGCCTTCGTCGCAGTCGGACTGCGCAGGCGCAGGGCCTCGATCTTCAGTTCACGACCCAGCAACGGGCGTCCCTTGGTCCGCCAAATGATGTCATAAACGCCGCTTGCGGTGCGCAACTTCTCGTCATTCCAATATTGCACGCTCAGCATGACCGGCAGTTTACCCGTTTCGCTGTCGGCCCCGCCATCGGTTGCCTTGAGCAACGCGCGTTCGTACCACTCACGGCTGATGGTCTGCGTCGGCGAGGTCTGTTGCCCGACTTCGAGTGCGGCAGGGAAGGTGACGGTCAGATCACCCAGCGGATGCCGCTCGTCCTTGTCGAGAATGAGGTCGCCATTGCGGGCGACGCTTGCCTTGATCGCGTAACGCGCGGCCTCGCGGCTTTGCGTGATCGACTGCGTTTGTTTTTCCGTCTGTTCGCTGCGGCGGTCGGACCAGGTCAACCATAGCCCCAGGGCGGCGATCGCGACGCCGGCGACACTGACGACTTCGGCGAGCGACACCCAACGCCGCCGGATTGCAGCAGCTTCGGCCTTTTCGGCGCGGGTGGTGGGGACGTCCGGCTTTGGCGTTTCGCTCACCGTCCGCCTGCCTCGAGCGCGCCCTGCGGCGCAGCGAGTTCCCAGCTTACCGCGATCCGGTCACCGACACGGTCCCAGTCAACCGTTTCGCCGTCCAGTCGCAGCGCGATCCAGCCAGATGCGCCGAGATATGGCGGTTTGTAGTAAGAAATCGGGTCGAGTTCGATCAGTTGCGCTTGTTCGTCCGCCCCGGTCGTCTTAACGATGACGACGGTTTCGCCGTCGTCGTGATGGTTGTGCCAAAAGTAGGCGAAGAACTTGCCGTCCTCGACCAGAAAGCCGGGCGCACCGTGTGATTCGCGTTCCTCTGTTTCGGGAAGGGCAAGGCAGAACGCGCGGATGCGGTCGAGCAGGGGAGAGGGGTCTGGACTCATCGTGCGACAAACTCTGCCAGAGTACGGGGATAAAGGCGATGCTCCGCCGTCAGCACGCGCGCGGCGAGCGAGTCGGGCGTATCGCCCGGCAGGATCGCAACCTCGGCTTGCCCAAGCACTTCGCCGCCATCGAGTTCTTCGGTAACGACATGGACCGAGCATCCGGCGACGGCGTCACCCGCGGCGATTGCGCGGGCATGCGTATCGAGGCCCTTGTACTTGGGGAGCAGCGACGGGTGGATATTGACGATCCGTCCGCGCCACGCGGAGACAAAGGTGTCGGAAACGAGCCGCATATACCCTGCGAGTGCGATCGTCTCGACTCGCGCGTGGTGAAGGGCCGCATCGAGTGCGGCTTCATAGGCGGATTTACCGATGCCTTTGGGAGACAAGGTCCAGGTCGCGATGCCGCGGGCTGCCGCCCATGCAATGCCGGCTGCTTCGGGTTTGTCGGAGGCAACGAGCACGACTTCGTACGGACACGCGGGTTCTCGGGCTGCTTCGACGAGCGCGATCATGTTGGAGCCGCGACCCGAAAGCAGGATCGCGACCTTTCGTTTTGGCGCTGTCATTCAGGCCACTCCTACCCTGGCGAAGGCCGGGGCCCAACTACGCGGTCGGTAGTCGCCAAGCGTTGAGGCCGCCAAAATGCGTCTCGCTACTGGGTCCCGGCCTTCGCCGGGGAAGCGGCGAAAGAGGGAGGGGGCCGGTGTCCGTTCACCCATGATTGTGCGTGGCGGTCCAGTCGGCCTTGCCGCCCCACGTCTCGGTCGAGCCTTTCACGGTGCAGCCTCGTGGACCGGACTCAAGCGTGCCGATCGACAATACCGTCTCGCCTGCCGCCTCGAGCGCCCCGGCTACGGTGGAAACGTCCTCCGCTGCTACGATCACTGCCATGCCGACACCGCAGTTGAAGGTTCGGGCCATTTCCTCCGGTTCGATATTACCCTGCGCCTGGAGGAACGCCATCAGTCGCGGCTGCGGCCAGGCATCCGCGTCGACGCGCGCGTGTACGCCTTCTGGCAGGACACGCGGAATGTTCTCGAGCAGTCCGCCGCCAGTGATGTGGGCGAGTCCCTTGATCTTCCGTTCGGCAAGGAGCGGGAGGAGGGACTTCACGTAGATTCGTGTCGGCGCCATCAGCGCGTCGATCAGGCGGACTTCGTTGTCGAACAGTGCAGGGCGATCGAGCTTCCACCCCTTGTCCGCTGCAAGCCGGCGGACCAGCGAAAAGCCGTTCGAATGGACACCCGATGACGCAAGCCCGAGGATGACGTCGCCTGCCGCGATATCCCGCCCGGTCAATACCCGGTCCCGCTCGACCGCACCGACGCAGAAGCCCGCGAGGTCATAATCGCCCGCTGCATACATTCCCGGCATTTCGGCGGTTTCGCCACCGATCAATGCGCAACCGGCTTGCAGGCACCCTTCGGCGATCGACGCGATCACGCGTTCGGCCACCGCCGGGTCGATCTTCGCGGTCGCATAGTAGTCGAGGAAGAACAGCGGCTCTGCGCCCTGTACGATTAGGTCGTTGGCACACATCGCGACGAGGTCGATGCCGACGCCGTCATGTGCATTCTGGTCGATCGCAAGCTTGAGCTTGGTACCGACGCCGTCGTTCGCAGCCACCAGCAGCGGATCAACAAAGCCAGCGGCCTTCAGATCGAAGAACCCGCCGAATCCGCCGAGGTCGGCATCGGCCCCGGCACGGCGCGTCGCCTTGGCCATCGGACCAATCGCACGGACCAGCGCATTGCCGGCCGCAATCGAGACGCCCGCCTGGGCGTAAGTGTAGGACGCATTGTCCTGTTCGTTTTCGCTCATCGTGCCCGCCTAGCCATATCGCGCTTGGATTTCCACGCCTCCTTCGCCAAAAGGGCGCCGACATGTCGATCCACCGCTTTTTCCGGCCTTTGGGCCTTGCAGTCGTGCTTGGCATGGCGGTGACTGGCGGTCTGGTGATCGCGCAGGTCGACAATCCGAGCCAGGGTGTCGCCCCGGCAGACCTGTCCGGCAGCTACGAGGTCAGCGGAGTCGCGGTCGACGTGACGGGCAAGTCAGCCGACCAGGCGCGCTATGCGGGATGGCGTCTGGCGCAGCGCAAGGGATGGCAGATCCTTTCGCGCCGTCTTGGCGGCGGTGGGGCAATGCTGTCCGACGGAACGCTCGACAGCATGGTGTCCGGGATCGTCGTCGAGAACGAACAGATCGGGCCGAACCGCTACGTCGCGAAGCTCGGGGTGCTGTTCAGCCGGGCGCGTGCTGGATCGATCCTGGGTGTGGCGGCCGAAGCGACGCGGTCGCAACCGATGCTGACGATCCCGATCGAGATGAGCGGCGGCGCGGCGGTGGGCTTCGAGCAGAAAACCGCGTGGCAGGAGGCGTGGCTACGCTATCGCACCGGCAACAGCCTGATCGATTATATCCGCCCCACGGGTACGGGTACCGATCCGTTGCTCCTCAACCTCGGTCAGACCGAACGGCGGGGACGCGGCTGGTGGCGGGTGGTGCTCGACCAATATGGCGCGACCGACGTGCTGATCCCGACCGTCTCGCTGCGGCGGGAATGGCCAGGCGGGCCGATCGTCGGGACATTCCAGGCGCGGCATGGACCGGATAATCGCCTGATCGCCCAGTTCACGCTGCGCGTCGACAATGGCGATGCACTGCCGGTGCTGCTCGATGCCGGGGTCAAGCGCATCGACGATGCGTATCAGTCCGCGCTCCGCAACGGTGCGTTGATGGGGGATTCGGGCTTGGCCTATGTCGCGCCGATCGCGACGCCGACTCCACTTGCAACGCCGACCGACCTTCCGTTGCCCGGGCTCGATGGTGCCACGGGTGCCGTGGCAGCGATGGCTGGATCGGTCATCACGGTGCAAGTCGATACGCCGAGCGCTGCGTCGGTGACGGCGACCGAATCCGCGTTGCAAGGGGTCCCGGGGGTACGCTCGGCGATCACTACGAGTCTTGCGCTGGGGGGCGTCTCGGTAATGCGGGTGCAGTTCGATGCGGACCCAGCAGTACTACATGCGGCGCTGGAGGCGCGGGGCTGGACCGTAGTTGGTAGCGGAACGACGCTGCGTATTCGCCGCAATGTGCCCGCGGCGACGGGGGCGCCGCCCGCGCCTGCCGAAAACCCCGCCGGCTGATGCCCCCATGTCCGATCCCACACTCATGACCTTGTCCGCGCAGATGGCGCTGCCGCTCGATTGGCCAGCCGATCCGCGTGATGATGAATTTCTGATCGGCCCCTCGAATGCGCGGGCGGTGCAGCAGCTTGAACATTGGAGCACGTGGCCCGTCATGGCTGTGGTCGTGACTGGACCACGCAAGTCCGGGCGTAGCCTGATCGCGCGCATTTTCGCTGCCAAGACAGGTGGTGGCTTGATCGACGATGCCGAACGGCAGAACGAAGCGACGATCTTTCATGCATGGAACCGAGCACAGGAAGAGCGCAGGCCGGTCGTGGTGGTTGCGGATGCACCGCCGCCGGAATGGGAGATCAAGCTTCCCGATTTACGCTCTCGATTGATTGCAAGCCCGACGTTGCGGATCGGCGACCCGGACGAGCAGCTGATGGCGGCGTTGTTCGAACGCCAGTTTCTACGACGCGGGCTGGACGCACGGCCCGACCTCATTCAGTGGCTCGTCGCGCGGGTGGAACGCACGCATGTCGCCTTGCTCCGCGCGGTCGACCTGCTCGATCAGGTCGTGCTAGAGCGGCGCAGGCGCTTGTCGATCCCGTTCGCGCGGGCAACATTGCAAGAAGCGGGGCTGATCGGCAGCCACGTTCCAGACCCGGCAGAGCATCTATGACGAGACCCGCCCATATCGCGAGCCTTGATCGCGACGACGATCCTTTCGCCGGGACCGACGGCAGCGACCGCTATTTCAACCGCGAACTTTCGTGGCTCGCGTTCAACCGGCGCGTGCTTGAAGAAGCGACCAATCCCGCGCATCCGCTGCTTGAACGGTTGCGGTTCCTGTCGATTTCGGGGTCGAACCTCGACGAGTTCTTCATGGTTCGCGTCGCCGGCCTGAAGGGCCAACAGATGCAGGACGTCGGCCGGCGGTCGAGCGACGGGCTTACCTCCGGGCAGCAGCTCACCGCAATCGTTGCCGAGGCCGACGCGCTGATCGAGAGTCAACGCACCGTCTGGCGCGAACTTCGACGGTTGCTGGCCGAGACGGGGATCGGCGTGCTGAGCTCGCGGACCATCGACGAAGCGCTGACTGCCGACGAACTGGCGTGGCTTGAAACCCAGTTTCGCGAGCAGATTTTCCCGATCCTTACGCCGCAGGCACTCGACCCCGCGCATCCGTTCCCGTTCATCTCGAACAAGGGCCTCGCGGTGATGTTCGATCTGGTCCGCATTGCGGACGATCAGCCGATCCGCGAGCTTGTACTGTTGCCCGCCCCGATGCCGCGGTTCCTGCGGTTGCCGGGAACCTCCGCGCGCTATGTCGCCGTGGAGTCGCTGGTCAAGCGGTTCGCACCACTGATCTTCCCGGGGTACCGTGTTCTCGGGGCGGCGGAATTTCGCGTATTGCGCGACAGCGATATCGAGATCGAGGAAGAGGCGGAGGATCTGGTCCGGTATTTCGCCAATGCGATCAAGCGGCGGCGGCGCGGTCGGGTGATCCGGCTCGAACTGGAAAGCGGCATGCCTGAGCGGCTTGGCGCGGTTTTGCGTGACGAACTTGGCGGCCCGGATTGCTTTGTGACTGAAAGCGGGGCGTTCCTCGGCGTGGGGGACCTTGAGGCGATCGTCGACGAGGATCGCCCCGATCTCAAGTTTCCGCCGTTCTCGCCGCGCTTTCCCGAGCGGATCCGCGAATATGGCGGGGATTGTTTTGCGGCGATCAGCGCCAAGGACATCGTTGTCCACCACCCGTACGAGACCTTCGACGTCGTTCTGGCGTTCTTGAAACAGGCCGCGGCGGACCCGGATGTGGTTGCGATCAAGCAGACGCTGTACCGTGCCGGCAAACAATCCGCTGTAATCAACGCGCTGATTGCCGCGGCTGAGGCGGGCAAGTCGGTCACGGCCGTGGTCGAACTCAAGGCACGCTTCGATGAGGAGCAGAATCTGCTGTGGGCGTCGGCGCTGGAGCGGGCGGGGGTGCAGGTCGTTTACGGCTTCATCGACTGGAAGACGCACGCCAAGGTGTCGATGGTGGTTCGGCGCGAAAATGGTCAATATCGCACATACTGCCATTTCGGGACCGGCAACTACCATCCGATCACGGCAAAAATATACACGGATATCAGCTTCTTCACGGCAGATCCTCGGATGGGGCGCGATGCTGCGCAGATGTTCAATTACGTCACGGGCTATGTCGAACCCGAGAATATGGCGCTGATCAGCCTGTCTCCGCGCGACATGCGGCCACGGCTGATGGGGCTGATCGACGGCGAGATCGCCAATGCTCGGGCGGGCAAGCCGGCGGCGATCTGGGCCAAGATGAACTCGGTGGTCGACCCCGAAACGATCGAAAAACTGTACGAAGCTAGCAATGCTGGCGTCCAAATTGACCTGATTATCCGCGGAATTTGCTGTTTACGTCCCGGTGTGCCGGGGCTTTCCGACAACATTCGCGTCAAGTCCGTGGTCGGGCGCTTCCTCGAGCACAGCCGGATCTGGGCGTTCGGTAACGGGCAGGACCTGCCCAATCCGGACGCATGCCTGTTCATCACGTCGGCCGACTGGATGCAGCGCAATTTCGACCGTCGAATCGAATATATGCTGCCGATCGAGAACCGTACGGTACACGACCAGATCCTTGGTCAGGTCATGGTCGCGAACCTGATCGATGATGAACAAAGCTGGGAATTACAGTCTGATGGCAGCTATGTCCGCGTGGTTCCGGGCGAACGTCCGTTCAATCTCCACCGCTATTTCATGACCAACCCGTCCTTGTCCGGACGCGGCGCCGCGCTGGCGTCGAGCGGGTCGGTGCCCAAATTGTCCTTGCGGCGCAGGCGCTGAGCGGACGTGGTGACGACCCTCTTCCGCAAGCCGAAGCCCGTTGGTCCCCCGGTCCCGCCGCCCCCGGCGAACGGCGCGGATCGCATGGCGATCATCGACATCGGGTCCAATTCGATCCGCCTGGTGGTCTATCAGGGGCCGGAGCGGCTACCCGCTACGTTGTTCAATGAGAAAGTGATGGCCGGGCTCGGGCGCGGCCTGGCCGAGACGGGCGCGATCGCACGCGAGGCGCTGGCGACCGGGTCGGTTGCGCTGGCGCGGTTTGCGGCGGTTGCGCGCGAGATGGAAGTCACGCGGCTACGTACGGTCGCCACCGCGGCGGTGCGCGATGCGAGCAATGGGTCGGAACTCCTCGCGACCGCGCGCGACCTTGGACTCGAAGTCGAATTGCTGTCGGGCGAACAGGAAGCATCCGGCGCGGGATATGGCGTGCTGTCCGCGATCCCCGATGCGGACGGGATCGTCGGCGACCTTGGCGGGGGCAGCCTGGAGCTGATCCGCGTGTCCCGCGGCGAAGTCCTGGACCGTGTATCATTCCCGCTCGGCGTGTTGCGGATCGCGGCGATCCGCAACAAGGGGCCGGGCGCATTGCAGCGCGTGGTCGAACAGGCGCTGCGGGAATCCGGCTGGTTGGGCAAGGGAGCGGGCCTGCCGCTGTACCTTGTCGGCGGATCATGGCGTGCGCTTGCGCGGCTCGACATGCATATCAACAGCTACCCGCTTCCCGTCATCCACCAATATGCGATGTCCCGGTCGGCGATCGACCGGCTTGGGCGGACGATCAGCCACGTCAACAAGGCCTGGCTCCGCGCCGTGCCCGGCCTTTCGTCGAGCAGGGCGGCGACGCTGGGGGATGCCGGCGCACTGCTTGCGGTCCTGCTCAAACACCTCGGGACGGAAACCACAGTGGTGTCCGCCTTCGGTTTGCGCGAAGGCTTGCTGTTCGGTGGGCTAGATCCTGCCGTGCGCGGTCAAGACCCGCTGATCGTCGCTGCACGCGACGAAGGGCGACGCCATGGACGCTTTCCGGAACATGGCGATCTGCTGGACAGCTGGATTGCGCCATTGTTCGATCGGGACGCGCCGGACATGGCACGCCTGCGGCTGGCGGCCTGTCTGCTTGCCGATGTCGGTTGGCGCGCGAACCCCGAGTTCCGCGCGGAACGCGGGGTCGAGATCGCATTGCACGGCAATTGGGTCGCAGTCGACGCGCGTGGGCGCGCGTTGATGGCGCAGGCGTTGTTCACCAGTTTGGGCGGCGGGCTGGACACGCCTGCACCGCTCGCGATGCTGGCACCCGCGGCAGACCTGAAGCGTGCGGTGCTGTGGGGACTGGCGATGCGACTGGGTCAGCGGATGAGCGGCGGGCTGGCAGGGCCGCTGCAACGGACGCAGTTACAGGACAATGGCAGCCTCGTGACGCTGTTTCTCGCTGACGAAGATCGGCCGCTGTATAGTGAGACGGTGGAACGCCGACATACGGCTTTGGCAAACGCGCTGGGGCGCAAGAGCACCGTGGGCAAGGCCGAACTTGGGTAATTTCGGGACAAGGGTCTCAACCACCTGCATTGTTTTGCAGTAAAGACTTGGTTAACGACGAGCCCCGGTTGACGAGTAATGTCCGCCAGGGGGTAATCCACGATGCAAATGTCAGACAATCCGCTTGGCCAACCGGCGACCAATAGCGCTGATGACGCCGGTCTGGCAGCGCGGTTACCCGCTGAACTTGCGATCGTCGTTCCGACGTTCAACGAATCCCGCAACGTGCCCTTGCTGGTCGAGGCCCTTCGCAACGCCATGGGCGATACGCGCTGGGAAGTCGTCTTCGTGGATGACAATTCCCCTGACGGCACCGCCGATCGTGCACGGGCACTCGCGTTGCAGGACCCACGCGTCCGCGTCGTCCACCGGTTCGATCGACGTGGCCTTGCATCGGCCTGTGTGGAAGGCATCCTTGCTACGTCTGCGCCTTATGTCGCGGTGATGGACGGCGACATGCAGCATGACGAGACGATCCTGCTCGACATGCTGGCGCGCATCCGTCGCGGCGACGTGGATCTGGTGGTCGGCAGCCGCTACGTCGAGGGCGGTGGCATGGGCGATTGGAACAAGCGCCGGATCGCGATGAGCCAGTTCGCCACGACGTTGGCGAACAAGCTGACCAAGACCGCGATCGGCGATCCGATGAGCGGATTTTTCATGCTCACGCGCGAGGCGTTCATGGGCTCCTTGCCCGGCCTGTCCTCGGTCGGCTTCAAGATCCTGCTCGACATCGCCGCATCGTCGCCGACGCCGATGCGCGTCGCCGAAGTGCCCTTCACCTTCCGCACGCGGCAGCATGGCGAGAGCAAGCTCGATGGGCTGGTGCTGTGGGAATATCTCCAGTTGCTGCTCGACAAGGCGTTCGGCCATGTCATTCCGATCCGGTTCGTCAGCTTCGCGCTGGTCGGCGGATCGGGCGTCGTCGTCCATTTCCTGGTATTGACGGTCGTCCTGCAGACGCTGCTGGCGACGTTAGGGACCGCGCACGAAACACGCTGGTTCGCGATCGCCCAAGGCGTCGCAACTCTGGTGGCCACGTCGAGCAACTTCTTCCTCAACAATATCCTGACCTATAGCGATCAGCGCCTGAAGGGGCAGCGCCTGTGGTGGGGCTGGCTGACGTTCAACATCGTCTGCGGGGTCGGCCTGTTCGCCAACGTCGGCATTGCGCGGTGGCTGTACCAGCGGCACAACTACCTCGTATTGTCCGCGCTCGCCGGGATCGCGGTTACGACGGTCTGGAATTACTCGATGTCGTCGATCTTCACGTGGCGGAAGCGCCGTTGAGCCCCGCTTCGGCGGAGCCAAGCCGTTCGCCAGTCCCTTCGCGGGGGCTTCGCTCGCGTCACGGGCTGGCGGTGTTCGCAGGCGTCATGGTCTTTGCCGCGGTGTTGCGGTTGGCGCTCGCCGACTACCCGTTGTGGTTCGACGAATATGCGTCGCTGTTCTTCGCGCACCAGCCGTACGCGCGATTGTGGAGCGACTGGATGGTTCGCGAGACCAATCCGCCGCTCTTCTATTCGATCCTGCGCGGATGGGTGGATCTGGTCGGGCCGATGGACCGGGTGATCCTGCGCGTTCCGACGATCGTGGCGAGCCTGCTGACGATCGCGGTCGCCTATTTCGGGGTGGCCCGGCATTATGGCGAACGCGCCGCCGGGGTGGGCGCGGTGCTGCTCGCGGTTTCGGCGCAGCAGATCGCCTACGCGCACCAGATCCGGGGATATAGTTTCCTGGCGCTGGCGCTGACGGTTTCGTTCTTCAGCCTGATGCGGATCGCTGCGGCAGCAGAGCGCGGCGAGCGGGACCGATTGATCCCCTGGATCGGGTATGTCGGCGGTGCGATCGCGGCAATCTATCTGCACGGCACGGGGTTTCTGTGGGTGCCCATCGCGACGCTGGCGCTAATGATCGTCGACCGCCGCTTCGTTCCGCTGATCGGGCGTGACTGGCTGCGGTTGGCGATTGCGGATCTGGCGATCGTTATCGGGTCCTTCTGGGCGCTCTATATCGTGTACCAGCAGATGCAGGTGCCCAACCCCAACCTGTCCTGGCTGCATTATGCGGGCATCCGTGGGTCGCTGAAGCTTTACTGGGCGAGCACGTTGTTGGCGCGAGACCCCTGGGGTCTTCAGGCGGCCAGCGCAGGGCTGTTGCTTGGCGCGGCGCTGTTCGGGATTGCCAGGACGTTGGGGCAGAAGGCCACGCAACTGGCCGCTGTATGCTGGATCGGCGCGTTGGGCCTCTTCTTCGTGTTCAGCCTGAAACAGCCGGTGCTGGTCGAACGCACGCTGGTGTGGATCGCGATCTTTCCGGTGACGCTGGCGTGTGCGGGGATCAGTACGCTTCGCGGAACCCGTGCGTTTCTGGTCCTCGCGAGCGTCCTGACGGCTTTGGGCGTCGCCAACCTTGCCGCGACGCGCGCGGACTTTGCGGTGGAGGATTGGGAGGGCGCGATCGGTCGGGCGCTGAACGACCCCAGGAGCGTGATCGTCGTCAGTGGCGAAGGCGGCGCGGTGATCGCGGACGAGGCCTGCAAGTTCGCCGACCGGCGCGACCATTGCCGTATTCCGATCATCGCGCTGTCCGGCCAGACCAACAACGCCTGGGCCAAGGGGTATGCGCAGCGCGTTCCGACCGTAGGGGACGGCCGTCTTGCGCTTTCCCCGACGTCGACCGTCTATCTCATCCAGCGCTATGACGAACGGCCCTTGCGGGACCTGCACGCGGTCGGGTTGCTGGGCGACGTTGCGGAAAGCGCGGACTTCTTCCTCGGGCCGTTCGGTCCCCCGCTGGTGGCCAACCTCGAGCGCATCGCGTGCGTTCGCGACAAGGTGCTCTATCCCGCCTGTCCGGGGCAGTCGCCCCGGTAAGCGCGGTTCAGGTGACGTCTTCGGTGCGCGTCATCTTGAGCTTGCCGCCGACGACCGCGAAGGCGAGCCGACCTTCGACCAGATCGAGCGCATCGCGACCGAACTGGTCGAAGCGCCAGCCCTGGAGGATCGAGAGACCTTCGCGCTGACCCGCCGCGAGCGCGTCGAGATCGTCGGTGCGCGCGAGCAAGCGGGCGGCGACGTCGATTTCCTTCGAGCGGATCTTGAGTAGCAGCTTGAGCAGGTCGGCGACGAGTGCACCGTCCTTGCCGAGCCCGGGCTTGCGATCGTCGCGCGCTGGCATGTCGTCCGCGGACATCGGTTCGGCATGTTCGATCGCGCTCATCAGACGCGCACCGATGTCATTTTGCGCCCAGGTTGCGGACAGGCCGCGGACCTTGGCGAGATCGGCCTGTTTGCGGGGTGCATGGCCCGCGAGGTCGGCGATCGTCTCGTCCTTGACGATCCGGCCGCGTGGCAGATCCTTCGCGCGCGCTTCGATCTCGCGCCAGCGGGCGAGCGCCTTGAGGCGACCGAGCACTTCGGGCTTGCGACTCGGGATGCGGATCCGCTTCCACGCTTCCTCGGGGTCGTTGGCGTAATTCTTGGGGTCGCCGATCCGCTCCATTTCCTGGTCGAGCCACGCACCACGCCCGGTCTTGCGCAGGCGGTCGAGCATCCTGGGGAAGATTTCCGCGAGATGCGTAACGTCGCCGATCGCATATTCGATCTGGCGCGCGTCGAGCGGGCGGCGGCTCCAGTCGGTGAAGCGCGCGCCCTTGTCGATCGTCAGGCCGAGCCAGGCGTCGACGAGGTTGGAGTAACCGATCTGCTCGCCCTGGCCGAGCGCCATCGCGGCGACCTGCGTATCGAACAGCGGATAGGGGGTCTTGCCGGTGAGGTTGTAGATGATCTCGAGATCCTGCCCGCCGGCATGGAAGACCTTTAGCACGTCGTCATTGTTGACCATCAATTGAAGCAGCGGCGCGAGGTCGAGGCCCGGCGCCATCGGGTCGATCGCGGCGGCTTCGTTGGTGTCGGCGATCTGGATCAGGCACAGCTCGGGCCAGAAAGTGTTCTCGCGCATGAATTCGGTATCGATGCAGACGAAGTCGGCTTCGGCGAGTCGGGTGCAGAGATTGGCGAGCGTGGCGGTGTCGGTGATGAGCGGATGGATATGCATCACCCTCCCATAGCGACGGTGGTGCGCCTTGACAAAGGTGGGTGGGGGAGGGAAG
>Ga0265798_10002186_pt1 | contig 29062 bp, 26 predicted proteins | sample P3T30metagenome_FD_192430 | JGI IMG/M metagenome (GOLD analysis project Ga0265798, IMG submission 192430) | Plant litter microbial communities from East Loma Ridge, Irvine, California - P3 T30 | ecosystem: Environmental > Terrestrial > Plant litter > Unclassified | place: USA: California...
AGCGTCGTATCGACCGCATGAATAATCCAATGCTCGGCATGATGCAATATGGCGCGTGATAGATAAAGAAAGGAATTATCATGGAAGAACTGAATTGCGAGCAGGTGAATGAAGTGTCTGGCGGCCTCACATTTACAAGATTTATGGCTATTGCGAACGGCATAGCTGAATTCGGTGCCGGGTTTTGGCAAGGCGCCCAAGCCGGGTGGCGAGCTTTTGAAAACTATTCCGACTAAGTAATTATATTGGCCAGGCAGATTAGCTGCCTGGCTAATTCACCTTCAGAGTTTGCGATGAACATTTATTCGCCGATTGCATTTCCTTCTGTTAAGAACTATAAGATGGCGGCTTATTATGGGGTGCTGTTCTCTATCGGGACCATCTTAGCTGGCTTCCTGACGGGCGAGTTGGCTGATTTGTACTATGTTGATAGTGCGCGCGATATGACGGCAGAATACGGACTTTCGTTGCACGGCTTGCTGGTTCTGGCGGTTTTCTTTGCTCCTTTTATTGAGACGTTTTTTTACCAGTTTCTGATTATTGAGATTGTAGGATCGTATACCTATCCCAGATTAGCGGTATCCATGGGGCTAAGTACGTTGCTTTTTTCGTTATCTCACCTGTCACCCGAAAGTTCCCGACACGCGGTAATCGCTTTGGTAACTGGGTCGATCTTGTCGTACATATACATTCGCGCCAGTAAATACTCATCCGGTCTTGCGTTCGTGATGACATCCATGACACATATGGCGCATAATCTGATCGTGAGCATAATTATTGTAGCGGTCCGCTGACGATGTTAAAATCTTGAGTATGGTCGAATTAACACTCCCACGTTCTACCTACTGCCACAACTGCTGGAAATCAACAATATATTTTAGGCACATAGCTTGGGCGCTCTCAATTAAAACATGGGTTTGGCGGAGGCTTCAAACTCTATGCGCCACTGGAATCGCCGGGCGTCACGTCACCTGCCGATGTGGACCGGAGTTTGTCGGATATCTACAGCGTCGCCCGCAACGACACCACCACATTGCGCGGATCGCCGTAGTAATTGCTGATCCCCGTCGGCGCGAACTTTTTGTAGTAGGTCTTGTCGAACACGTTGTTGACATTTACCTGGAGCGCGTAGCGTTCGTTGAACTTGTAGCCCAGCATGGCGTTGTAGACGGTATAGCCGCCCTGGCGTGTCGTCAGGCCGCTGGCGGTGGCGTACGCGTCGCTTTGCAGCTGCGCGCCGCCGCCCACCGTCACGCCCTGTAGTGCACCTTGGAGGCGATACGTCGTGAACACGCGCAGCTGGTGGCGCGGATCGATCGAGCGCAGTGGCTGGCCGACGTTGCTGGCGTTGGTGTCCACCAGGTATTTGGTGCGCGTGTTGGTATAGCCGCCCATGACCTGCCAGCCCGGCAGCAGTTCGCCGGCAAGCTCCAGTTCGAAGCCTTCGCTTCTGGTTTTGCCGCCGGCGATACGGCAGTGGCCGGTCGTGTAGTACGGCAGGCATGGGTCGGCGCTGGCGGCGTCTTCGATGGCGCGGCCCACGTTGTTGATGCGGAAGACGCTGCCCGAGGCGGTCAGGCGGCCGCCAAAGAATTCGCCTTTGACGCCCGCCTCGTAGTCTTCGCCACGGATCGGGTCGAGGATATTGCCGTTGGCATCCTTGACGTTTTGCGGCGTGAAGATTTCCGTGTAGCTGACGTAGCCGTTGATGTTCTTTGTAAAATCGTAGACGACGCTGGCGAATGGCGTCGCCTCGCGGTTGATCTTGTAGTTATTGGCCGGCGTCTTGACGGCTTCGTATTCCCACCAGCTCAGCCGGCCGCCCACCATGACGGTCAGCGGATCGGTAATCGACAGGCGGGCCGTCGCAAACGCGCCCTTCTGCCGGGTAAAGGTTGGCGCGGCGCTGCCCGTCATCGGCACGTCGCGCTCGGCATAGGAGGTGTGTGGATCCCATGTGCGGATGTCGACGTTGTTGAGCTGATACTGGTTGCCTTGCCCCCAGCTGTCGGTGGCGTCCGTGCGCAGGCTTTCGCCGCCGACCACCAGCTGGTGGGTGCGGCCGAACAGGGAAAACGGCCCGTTGGCGGTGACGTTGAAGTTGCGCTGGTCGCTGTCGGCGCCCGTGTACTGGGCCGTCGTCACGTTCATCAGGTAGGGATTGGTGGTGCCGGCGGGGCGAACGAAATACGTCTGTTTAAAACCGTTTTCCTTCAGGTGCAGTCGGGTCCATGCCGCGCTGGCCTTGATCGTCCAGTCGTTGGCGAAGCGGTGCTCGATTTCCGCGAACGCCTGCTGGTTGTAGCGGTTCCAGCGGTTCCAATCGGCGCCCAGATACAGTTCGCGCGGCAGGTTCAGCGGCGAGCCGTCGAAATTGGCCGGCAGGTTGCCCCAGGCGCCATTGGCGTCCAGGTCGGTGTGCTGCAGGCTGACCGTCACGGTCGTGTCGCGGCCGAGATCGGCCTCGATGACGCCGTACAGCACCTTGCGGTCCTCGTGCTTCGTCTTCTGGAAAAAATCCTTCTCGTCATTGACGGCGACAACGCGGCCGCGCACGGTGCCTGCCGCGTTCAGCGGGCCGGAAAGGTCACCTTCGACGCGGTAGCGGTCCCAGGACCCAACCGTGGCGCCCACGGATGCCTGCAGCGTTTTCGTCGGCCGCTTGCGCACCATGTTGACGGTGGCGGACGGGTTACCCGACCCGCGCAGCATGCCCGATGCGCCGCGCAGCACCTCGACGCGGTCGAGCACAGCGGTATCCGGCTGGACGAATGCCGAGCCGCTCTGGTTGATCGTAAAGCCGTCAATCTGCAGCGCGTCGATCTGGTAACCGCGCGAGAAATAGGTCACCCGTTCGCTGTCGACGTAATCGACCGACACGCCCGGCGTGTTCTGCAGCACCTCCTGCAAATCCAGCAGTGCGCGGTCATCCAGCAGCTGGCGCGTGATGACGGTGACCGGCTGGGGGATGTCGCGCACGGATTCCACGCCCTTGAATACCGTGGCCTTGCGGCTGGCCAGCGAGCCGGAGCCTTCCGTGCCGGTGCCGGGTTCAACGCTGCCGGTCACGGTGACCGTCGGCATCGGCGCTTCCGTCTCCTCCATCGGCCCGCCCGCCTGCTGCGCGTGCGCCGCCGGATAAATCAATGCCAAGCTGGCGCAGAGGAGGGTCGCTTGCAGATGGCGGCGGGACTGAGGACGGACGGACAGGCGGACGGCGGGCATTGCAACTCCTGGCAAGTGGCTGTGAATGAGAATCTAAATGAGAATCACTTACAATTGTAGCGCTATCGGGGCCAGGGTGTCGATCTGCTGGTTGGGATAGATCACTGCGGGGTCAGGTCCGACATTCGGACATTGGCGCTGGCAATCGGTAGCTGGCGCCTGGCGGAACAGCCGTGTCTCACGGCGAAGGCCCTGTGCCAGGAACCTGTCCCGACGTGGAGCTTCGCCCGTCCGCGACGCTGAACGGTCCCGCACTTCTCTGGCTAAACGTCGGGGACAGGCTCCGATCTCAGGGCCTGGAGGCCCCGAGATCGGAGCCAGTCCCCAGAGCACTAATTACGGGGTCAGGTCCGACATTCGGACATGAATGTCCGAATGTCGGACCTGACCCCGGTGTTAAGCGCTGCTGGCGGTCACTCGCCCAGCTGCGCCGCCGGCCGCGAGCGTGCCCATGGCGTGACGAAATGGCCAGGCGCTGATCCGATCACGTGGGCCGCAGCTGACAGCCACATCAAGCCGGCGTGCGGGCCACCGAAGCCCGCAGCGTCACCGTCACGGGAAAGTCCCGCTCCACGGGGCGTCCCAGCCCGTAGCACAGGTTCAGCAGCGCGTTGATGCCGTTCAGCGTCATCGGCCGCCACGGCATGCGCACGGAAGACAGCCGCGGCGCCGAATACTCCGCGCTGGGCGTATCGTCGTAGCCCAGCACGGACAAGTCCTGCGGCACGCGGATGCCCGCCTCCTGGAAGTACGACAGCGCGCCCACGGCCATTTCGTCGTTGGCGCAGAACAGCGCCGTGCAGCGCCGCCCTGAGGCGACGAGTGCCGCCGCCGCGTCCCAGCCGCCGGCAGGCGAGAAATCGCTCCAGCGCAGCCAGACGTCGCCGGGCGCGATACCATGCCGCGCCAGCTCCCCCATGAAACCGTCGATGCGGGCCATGTTGTCCGGCAGCGCTTGCGGGCCGGCAATGACGGCGATGGCGCGGTGACCATGGTCCAGCAGCGTGCGCGCGGCCAGCTGCCCGCCGAGGCCGTGATCGACGGTAAAGCACTGGTCCGGGATCGTCGCGAACGGGTGGTTCAGCGCCACGAGGCGCGCCACCTTGGGGCCCAGCGCCGCGATATCGTCTTCGTCCAGCGCGCTGGTCATGACGATCAGGCCGTCGCACCCACGTTCGATCAGGAAGCCGATGCCGTCGATGGCCTGGCGGCGGTCGTCGCCCAGCCCCACGCCAAACGCCACCACCATATGCAGGCCGGCCGCGCGCAGCTCCGTGTCGATCATGCGCAGGATCGGCGTATAAAAGGTGCCCGACAGTGCGGGGATGTACACGCCGATCATCTTGCTGGAGCCCGACAGCAGCGAGCGCGCCGCGTGCGACGGCCGGAAGTCCAGCGCGTCGATCGCCTGCTGCACTTTCGCCAGCGTGGCCGGCGACACGGGCCCGCTGCCGTTGATGGCCCGCGAGGCGGTGCCCAGTCCCACGCCTGCCAGGCGGGCGACGTCCTTGATGGTTGCCACGGTTATTTTTTCCTGTTCGGTTGGCTGCCGCTATCGTGGCGGAGTCTGACGGTTTCGTCTGTTGTTTGTTTGTATAAAACGCACAGCGTCGGTTCTTGCCGGCGCCGTCGTATCGTGTGTTGTTTGTTTGTACAAAACGCATAAAGTCCTGTTGCGTCGTCAAAATGGAAACGTTACCATGGAACGACTCTGATACTGCATGCAACGATCAAGGACCCCATGATCCCAGCCGCAAAACTGCTGTGCGCGACGATGGCGCTGGCGCTGGCCACCGCGGCGTGGGCGGACGTGCCCGCGGGCTGGCGCCTCGTCTGGGCGGACGAATTCGACATCGACGGCCTGCCCGATCCGGCGCGCTGGGACTATGACACGGAGCGCAACCGCGCCGGCTGGCATAACGACGAGCTGCAGTACTACGCCCGGGCGCGGCTTGATAACAGCCGCGTCCAGGACGGCAAGCTGGTCATCACGGCGCGGCGCGAGGCGCTCGCGACGCAGCCCGATTACGGTGGCCAGCAGTATTCGTCGGCCCGGCTGCTCACGCGCGGCAAGGCCAGCTGGACGTATGCGTATATCGACGTGCGGGCCAAGCTGCCCTGTGGTCGCGGCAGCTGGCCCGCGATCTGGATGCTGGGGAGCAAAGGCAAGTGGCCCGTCGATGGCGAGATCGACATCATGGAACACGTCGGCAACAAGCCGGGCGAGATTCTCGGCAGCATCTACACGGGTGCCAGCAACTGGCCGATGGGCACCGCCCGCACCGACAAGGTCATGGTGGCCGACGCCTGCAACGCCTTCCACAATTACCAGCTCACATGGACGCCGGACCGCATCCGCATCGGTGTCGACGGCCGCAACTATGCCGAGCTCGTCAATCCAAAGGACGGCGACTACAACAAATGGCCATTCGACAGCCCGCAGTACCTGCTGCTGAACCTGGCGGTGGGCGGCGTGCTGGGTGGTGAAGTGCAGGACAGCAGCCTGCCGTGGCAGTTCGAAGTGGATTATGTCCGGGTGTATCAACCCTGACGTCGCAGCAGACCCGGCAGAACAGGACGCTGATTTTTACAGACTGCAGGGGCTTTAACGGCCGTGTATGGAAACGTTTCCATTCGAGAAACGCCACGTGTCAAAACAAGATCGACAAGAACACAGGAGACGAAATGCACTATCCCAAGGCAAAACAGAAACTGATTGCACTGGCCGTTGCCAGTGCCTGCGCGTGGCCGGCATTGGCGCAGGAGCAGGTCGCGCAGGCCGACACCGCCGGACAATCCGCCGGCGCCACATCCGGCAGCTCGGGTGACGCACCGGTGGCCTCCGTGGTCGTCACGGGCCTGCGCGCCAGCATGCAGTCCTCGCTGAACCTGAAGCGCAATGCGGACGGCGTCGTCGACGGCATCGTGGCCGAGGACATCGGCAAATTCCCCGACACGAACCTGGCCGAATCGCTGCAGCGCATTTCCGGCGTGTCGATCGACCGCTCGATCGGCGAAGGTTCCAAAGTGACGGTGCGCGGCGTCGGTCCCGACTTCAATATGGTGCTGCTCAACGGCCGGCAGATGCCGACATCGAACCTGGGCGACCTGAATGGCCGCGCGTTCGACTTCGCCAACCTGGCCTCCGAGGCCATCTCGCAGATCCAGGTGTACAAAACCAGCCGCGCCGACACGCCGACGGGCGGCGTCGGCGCCACCTTGAACGTCATGACGGCGCGGCCGCTGGACCGCCCCGGCTTCCAGGCGAGTGTCGGGGTCAAGGGCGTCTACGACAAGTCGTCGTCGAACCTGCCGGGCGACGTCAAATCGGGCGACCGCGTCACGCCGGAAATCTCCGGCATCTACAGCACGACATGGAACGACAATATGTTCGGCCTGGCCGTCAGCGCCAGCTACCAGGAACGCAATCTGGGGTACAACACGGCGTCCGTCTCCAGCGGCTGGAAGGGCCCGTTCCGCGGCGACGAGAACAACTGGGGCACGATCCCGCAGCCCGGCGCGCCCGGTTCGGAAAACATCACCAATCGCCCCGGTCCCACCGACGTGTATTCGGTGCCGCAAAACCTGAACTACGCCTTTTCCGGCGTGCAGCGCCAGCGCACCAACGGCCAGTTGACGTTCCAGTTCGCACCGCGCAAGGACATCACGACGACGCTGGACTACACCTATTCCGAAAACAAGATCCAGACGCGCCGCCAGGATTTATCGGCCTGGTTCAACTTCGGCCCATCGACCAGCAGCTGGACCAACGGCCCCGCCGCGGGACCGCTGGTCTATACGGAAATCCTCAACCCGGCCACCAGCGACATCGCCATGGGCGGCGCCGATTTTGCGACGCGCAGCGAAAACAAGTCGCTGGGCTTTAACGCGGCCTGGAAGGTCAACAACAACCTGAAGCTGGAGCTGGATGCGCACCGCTCCACCGCCGAATCGATGGCGGACAGCCCGTGGGGCTCGGACAACGTGCTGGGCACGTCGTCCTTCAGCCGCGGCAACACGACGGCGGACTTCAGCCACGACTTCCCCGTGCTGTCGATCCAGGGCGCCGATTTCAATCGCGCGCCGCAGCAGGTCACCGGCTCCGCGTTCCGCAACGGCTACATGAAGGGCGAGGTGACGCAGACGCAGTTCAAGGGCCGTCTGAAACTGCTGGAGGCGTCGGAACTGAACTTCGGCCTGTCGGCCACGAAGGTCGACAACCGCTCGGCCTTCTCGACGATGCAGCGCGACACATGGGGCGGCGCCACCAGCCCGGCGGACTACCCGAGCAGCGTCTGGCACGCCGAGACGGTGCGCCAGTACTTCGACAAGATCGACGGCAGCGGCAACCCGAACCTGTTCAACAATTTCCATACGTTCGACTTCGGGCAGGTGCGCGACCTGGCCATCAAGGCGTCCGGAAGGCCCGACCTGTACTCGGTAAAAGATCATTGGGACACAGACCAGAGAACGGAGGAAAAGTCGAAGAGCCTGTACCTGCAGTTCAACACCGACTGGGATACGCGCCTGCCGCTGCGCACGGCGCTGGGCCTGCGCTATGAAAAAACCGACGTCGTCTCGACGGCACTGGTGCCGACCGCCACGTCGATCAGCTGGGTTTCGCAGAACGAGCTGCCGGTGCAGTTCGGCGATCCGTCCTTTACCACCCTGACCGGCAAATATCATCACCTGCTGCCCAGCCTCGACTCCGACCTGGAGCTGCGCGAGGACATGAAGCTGCGCCTGTCGTACGGTCACACGATCGGCCGGCCGAGATACGACCAGATCGCCGGCGGCGTGGTGCTGGACAACCTGGCGCGTCTCGACGGCGGCACAGGCTCGCAAGGCAATCCGGCACTGAAACCGGTGAAGTCGAAAAACCTGGACCTGTCCTACGAGTGGTACTACGGCAAGCAGAACTTCTTTGCCGTCGGCTTCTTCAAGAAAAACCTGGAGAACTACGCGGGCCAGTCGAAGGTCGACGTCACGCTGGACAACCTGCACACGCCGGTCGGCGGCGCGTTCTGGAACGAGGCGCTGGCCAACGGCTGCGCCGGTGCCGACACGACCTGCATCCGCAACTACATCTTCCGTAACCACGCCGGCGCCGCGGGCGTAACGCGCGGCGCGGACGACGCGTCCGGCAACGCGACGGGTACGATCGTCGGCCAGACCAACGATCCGGTGGCGAAGTTCCGCATCACGACGTTCTCGAACCAGAAGAAGGCCGACGTGAAGGGGCTGGAGCTCAACGTGCAGCACATGTTCGGCGACAGCGGCTTCGGCATCTCGGCCAACTACACGTATGTCGACTCGGGCCTGGGTTTCAATAATGCCGGCATCGGCGAGCAGTTCGCGCTGGTCGGGCTGTCCGATTCGGCCAACCTGATCGGCATCTACGAGAACGCCGGCTGGACGGTGCGGGCGGCCTACAACTGGCGCGACAAGTTCCTCGCCTCGACGTTCGACGCGGCCGGTCCGAACCCGCAATACACCGAGGCGTACGGCCAGTTCGACCTGAGCGTCAACTATGCCATCACGCCGAAACTGTCGGTGCAGTTCGAGGGCATCAACCTGACCAATGAGACGACCCGTCAGCACGGCCGTACCGAGAGCATGCTGGTGAACGCGACGCAGACGGGCCCGCGCTACATGTTGGGAATGCGCTACAAGTTCTGATGGCTGTTCTGCCAGCGGCCACGGGGGACGACGTTTTTGCCCCCGTGGACGGGGATAATTTTTCCGTTGGCGAATTAGTTTTTCGGTTAAACTTTTAGGCAACTTCCTCGTCAGGAACACCGTATGACCCAAGCGATTCGACGCATCGTGATTGTCGGCGGCGGCTCGGCCGGCTGGCTGACGGCCGGTATCCTCGCCGCCGATCATCAGGCCCATTCGCCGCGCGGGCTGGAGGTGACGTTGATCGAATCGCCGGATGTGGCGCCCATCGGCGTCGGCGAAGGCACGTGGCCGTCGATGCGCGATACGCTGCGGCGCATCGGCGTCTCGGAGACGGCGTTCTTCCGCGAATGCGATGCCGCGTTCAAGCAGGGCTCCCTGTTCCGCGGCTGGCGCGAGACGGCTGGCGACGACTATTATTTTCACCCGTTCGTTCTGCCGCAGGGCTACGGCGAAGCGGATCTGGTCGGCGCGTGGCAGGCCGGCTTTGCGCAGGTGCCGTTTGCCGACCTGGTGAGCTTCCAGCCGCACCTGTGCGCGCAGGGCCGCGCGCCAAAACAGCCGGCCACGCCGGAATTCGCCGCCGTCGCCAACTACGGTTATCACCTCGACGCCGGCAAGTTCGGCGTCTTCCTGCGCAAGCACTGCCTGGAGCGCCTCGGCGTGCGCTATGTGCCGGATCACGTGACGGGCATCGCGTCGCACGAGAATGGCGACATCGCCGCGCTGCAGACGCGCGAACACGGCGCGCTGGCCGGCGATCTGTTCATCGACTGCACCGGCATGCAATCGCTGCTGCTGGGCCGTCACTTCGATATTCCCGTCATCTCGCAGCGGCACGTGCTGTTCAACGACAGCGCGCTGGCCGTGCAGGTGCCGTACCCCGCGGACGATACGCCGATCGCGTCGCAAACGACATCCACCGCGCAGCGTGCCGGCTGGATCTGGGACATCGGCCTGCCGACGCGGCGCGGCATCGGCCACGTCTACTCCAGTGCCCACACGAGCGACGCCCAGGCGGAAGCGGACCTGCGCGCCTATGTAGGCATCGACGACATGCCAACGCCACGCAAGCTGACGTTCGAACCGGGCTACCGGCGCGAATTCTGGCACCGCAACTGCGTGGCCATTGGCCTCTCCGCCGGCTTTATCGAGCCGCTGGAAGCTTCCGCGCTGGCGCTGGTGGAAATGTCCGCGGCGCTGGTCAGCGATGACCTGCCGGCCACGCGCGCCGACATGGACGTCGTGGCGCGCCGCTTCAACGACGCGTTCACCTATCGCTGGGAACGGGTCATCGAATTCCTCAAGCTGCACTATGTGCTGAGCCGGCGCGACGGCGCCTACTGGGAAGACAACCGCAGCGATGCGACCATTCCGGAACGGCTGCGCGAGCTGCTGGCGCTGTGGCGACATCGGGCGCCTTCGCGCCTGGACTTTCACCGCATCGAAGAAGTGTTCCCCTCGGCCAGCTGGCAGTACGTGCTGTACGGGATGGGGTTTGTACCGGAACCGGGCGGCACGCGCCGCACCCACCCGGAGGCCGCCGCGCAGTACTACCGCGAAGCGGCCGACCTGACGCGCAGGATGCTGGGCGCCCTGCCGTCGAACCGTGCGCTGCTGGAGCACATCCGCCGCCACGGCCTGCAAAAAATCTAACGACAATCAAGCAAACTGCGAAGAGACAAGATGCCCAACCCCGTACTGCTCAATAACGTCCAGCACAAGGACCTGCGCGTGCTCACCGAACGCTCCGCCGCGCTGGGTGACGACGTGATGTTCGCCCTCACCTTCCCCGCCGAGTTCCGCACGCTGCAGGCGCACTACCCGATCGTGTTCCGCAAGAGCGACGATGCGACATCGTTCGAACCGGTGGCGCTGTTCGGCTTCGAGCAGGGCGAAAACCTGTTCCTGAAATATGCCGGCTGGGATGCGCCGGAAGTGCCGCTGCTGGTCGAACGCCAGCCGTTCCTGATCGGCCGCGACGGCGATGAGCTGCTGGTGCATATCGACGTCGACCATCCGCGCGTCGGCACGCACGAAGGCGAGCCGCTGTTCCTGGAATATGGCGGCATCACGCCGTACCTGGAACGGATCAATTCCTTGCTGCTGACGATCCATCAGGGCCTGCAAACCGTGCCCGGCTTTATTGGCGCGCTGCTGGAGCACGACCTGCTGGAGTCGTTCGTCTTCGACATCGAACTCGATGACGGCTCGCAGAATCGCCTGGCCGGCTTTTACACGATCCACGAAGAGCGCCTGGCCGCTCTCGACGGCGCCGCGCTGGGCCGGCTGCACCGGTCGGGCTACCTGCAGCCGATCTACATGGTTATCGCGTCGATGTCGCAGTTCCGCGCGCTGATCGCCCGCAAAAATGCTGCCCGTCGCTGAACTGCATGGGCTCAGGCCGGACGAGCTGACGCCGCGCATCCTGGAGTCGACACAGCCGCTGATCGTGCGCGGCCTCGTGGCCGACTGGCCGATGGTGCGGGCGGGCCTGACGTCGCAACAGGCGGCCAGCGCCTACCTGCGCCGCTTTTATCAGGGCATGAACGTCGTCGCCATGCTGGGCCGGCCGGACATCGACGGCCGTTTTTTCTACAACGACGACCTGTCGGGCTTTAATTTTTTTCCGGCCAACGTGCGCCTGGACGGCGTGCTGGCGGAGCTGGAGGATCATCGCAACGACGAGCAGCCGCCCGCCATCTACGTCGGCTCCACCACCATCGACAACTGCCTGCCGGGCTTTCGCGCCGAGAACGACGTCAACCTGCACGGCCGCGACGCGCTGGCCAGCATCTGGATCGGCAACCGCACGCGCATCGCCGCCCATTACGATTTACCGGACAACCTGGCCTGCGTGGCCGCGGGACGCCGGCGCTTTACGCTGTTTCCGCCCGAGCAGCTGGAGAATCTGTATATCGGGCCGCTCGACTTCACGCCGGCGGGGCAGGCCATCAGCCTCGTCGACTTCAAGCGTCCCGACTTCGGCCGTTTTCCGAAGTTCGCCGAGGCGCAGCGGCACGGCCAGGTGGCGGAACTGGCGCCGGGCGACGCGCTGTTTATCCCCAGCATGTGGTGGCACCACGTGGAGGCCCTGGACCGCTTCAATGTGCTGGTCAACTACTGGTGGCGCCAGTCGCCTGGCTACATGGACACGCCAACGACGGCGCTGATGCACGCCATCATGACGGTGCGCGACCTGCCGCCCGCGCAGCGCGCCGCGTGGGCGGAGCTGTTCCGTCATTACGTGTTCGAGGCCGACGAGAGCACGGTGGCGCACATGCCGCCGGCGGCCCGGCGCGTGCTCGGCCCACTGGATGCGGATGCCACGCGCGCGCTGCGCGCGCAGTTACTCAAGCGGATGAACCGCTGAATAAAAAAATACAGGAGACAAGCGTGGAACAGACAAAACAGAGCCGCCCGATCCGCCGCGTCGTCATCGCCGGCGGCGGCACGGCCGGCTGGATGGTGGCCGCCGGCCTGTCCAAATCGCTGGGCAAGCGGCTGGACATCAAACTGATCGAATCGGATGAAATCGGCACCGTCGGCGTGGGCGAAGCCACCATTCCCACGCTGATGAATTTCCACCACCTGATGGAAATCGACGAGCGCGAGTTCATGGCCGAGACGATGGCCACGTTCAAACTGGGGATCAGTTTTGAAAACTGGCGCAACGTGAACGAGGACTACATCCACTCGTTCGGCACCACGGGCACGGACCACTGGACGGCCGGCTTCCAGCACTTCTGGCACAAGGGCCGCGAGCGTGGGCTGGCGGGAGATTACGGCGACTACTGCCTGGAGCTGAAGGCGTCGCTGCAGAACCGCTTCGCGCACTTGCCGAAGGCGGGCATGAACTACGCGTACCACATGGATGCGGGCCGTTACGCGAAGTTCCTGCGCAAATTCAGCGAGCGTTATGGCGTACAGCGCATCGAGGGCAAGATCGCCGAAGTGCGCAAGGACCTGATCGGTGGCGACATCCGCGCGCTGCGGCTCGACTCCGGCGCCGAGCTGGAAGGGGATCTGTTCATCGACTGCACGGGTTTCCGGGCGCTGCTGATCGGCGAGACGATGGGGGTTGGCTACGAGGACTGGTCGCACTGGCTGTTCAACGACAGCGCCGTGGCGCTGCAGACGAAGTCCGTGGGCGAAGCGGTGCCGCTGACGCGCGCCATCGGCCGCGAGGCCGGCTGGCAGTGGCGCATCCCGCTGCAACACCGCACCGGCAACGGCATCGTCTACTCGAGCCGCTACACGGACGACGACACGGCGCTGCGCACCCTGCAGGCCAACGTCGAGGGAGAAGCGCTGACGGCGCCGCGCGTGATCCGCTTCAAGCCGGGCCAGCGCCACCAGACGTGGAAGGGCAACTGCATCGCCATCGGCCTGGCCAGCGGCTTCCTGGAACCGATCGAATCGACCAGCATCCACCTGATCCAGCGCGGCATCATCCGCCTGATGCAGATGTTCCCGACCGACGGCATCAGCCAGGCCGACGTGGACGAATACAACAAGCAGGCGGAAACGGAAATCCACCATATCCGCGACTTCATCATCCTGCACTACAACGTGACGAATCGGCGCGACACGCAGTACTGGCGCGACGCGGCCAGCATGAAGGTGCCGGCGTCGCTGCAGCACCGCATCGACCTGTTCCGCGAGACGGGCCGCGTGTTCCGGATCCCGAACGAACTGTTTGCGGAAAATTCATGGATCCAGGTGATGCTGGGGCAGGGCATCATGCCGCGTCAGCACCATCAGACGGCGGACCTGATGGGCGACGAGGAACTGGCCCACTTCCTTGGCTCGATCGCCACGTCGATCGACCGCACCGTGGCGCAGCTGCCGCAGCATGAACAGTATGTGCAGCGCTACTGCGCCGGGACGGGATGGCAGGAAATTTGACCGGCGCGTGACAAAGCGAGAGTTTCTGGCCCCCTCTTCCAGGGTATAACTATGCCTTTTAAGGGAGGCATTTGTGCGCAGACAGACTCTCTCCGCCGGCGCGATCGCGCTCTTCATGTGCGGTAGCCTGGTGGCCCAGTCGCAGCTGCCGGCGCCGCACTACAAGCTGAAGGCGGCGGAACGCACTGGCTCCCACCTGCGCCGCGATGCGGCGTTGGGCAGCATCCCTTTCGACAAAACGTACGCGCAGCTGACCGCCGAGCAGAAGGCCATCGTGCGCGCCCCGTACGAATCGCTGGCGCCCGATGACGAGCCGCCGTTCCCGAAACATGGCCTGAGACGGGTCCATGAGACGATCGTGCAGATCCGCCGCCGCGCGCAGATGGAAGGCAGTTTCGGTGCGGGCGTCATGGTGGGCCCCGACGGCAAGGCCAGTGAAGTGCGCGTATATCGATCGCCGGACCCGGAAGTGACGAAGATCCTCGCCAACCTGCTGGTGCTGCAGGAATACAAGCCGCCGCTGTGCCATGGCGTGCCGTGCAGCCAGGAGTATGCGTTCAATGTGGATCTGCGCTACGAGAACTGAACCTTGTCGGACCGTTGACACAACGGCCACTCCGGCGTAACTTGCCTATCGGTCAACCACCGGAGGCAAGTGATGAATACTGGTATGAACAGCCCAGGCGACAACGTCGCCCTGACGATCCAACGCCGCTTCGACGCACCGCGCGACCTCGTGTTCCGCACCATGGTGGAGCCGGATCACCTGCGCCACTGGTGGGGCCCGAAGGAATGCACAATCACCGTTGGCCGTGCCGAGGCGAAGCCCGGCGGCGTTTTCCACTATTGCATGCACCCGCGCGATGCCGGCGCGGCGGGCATGGACGTCTGGGGGCGCATCGACTACCGCGAGATCGAAGCACCGACCCGCTTTGCGTTCGTCAACGGCTTCGCCGACGAAGCGGGTAACCGCATCCGCTATCCGCTGTTGCCCATGTGGCCCCTCGAAGTGCTGAACACCGTGACCCTGGAAGACGACAGCGGCGGCACCGTCATGACCCTGCACTCGGTGCCCATCGACGCCAGCCCGGCCGAAAACGCCACGTTCCTGGCCGGTCATCCGTCGATGCAAATGGGTTTTGCGGGCATGTACGACGTCTATGAACAATACCTCGCCACGCTGAAAGGAACCGCCGCATGAAGCGCCTGTTGACAACCCTGGTCTTGTCCACAACCGCCGCCGCCGGCATGGCCGCGCCAGTGAACTACGATATCGATCCGGCCCATACGTTCCCCAGCTTCGAGGCCGACCACATGGGCATCTCCGTCTGGCGCGGCAAGATCAACAAGAGCAGCGGCAAGGTCGTGCTGGACCGCGAAGCGGGCAGCGGCAGCGTGGATATCGCCATGGACCTGTCCAGCATCGACTTTGGCCACGATCAGCTCAACAAATGGGCAGTCGGCAAGGACTTTTTCGACGTGAAGCGTGCCGGCGGCAAGGCGCAGTATCGCGGCAAGCTGGCCGGCTTCCAGAACGGCGCGCCCACCGAGGTGCAGGGCGAGCTCACCATGCACGGCGTGACGCAGCCGGTCACGTTAAAGCTGAACAGCTTCAAGTGCATCCCCCACCCGATGCTCAAACGCGAAGTGTGCGGCGCCGATGCCGCCGCCACCATCAACCGCGAAGCATTCGGCCTCGCGGCCGGCAAGGACTACGGCTTCTCGATGGATGTGGCGCTGCGCATCCAGGTCGAAGCGGTGGCGGCAAAATAAGCCGTCAGCGGTTCGTCAACGTCACGCCGGCGGCCACCATCACGCCGCCGGCCACCATCGATGCCAGCACCTGTTCGCCCAGCAGCAGCGCGGCCAGACTGATGCCGAAGACGGGCACCAGGTTATTGAACACGGCCGTGCGCGACGCGCCGATGGCCTTGACGCCTTCGTAGTACCAGACAAACCCCAGCACCGTGCCGAACGCGCCCAGGTAGCCCAACCCTACCCACACCTGCCAGCCAATGGCCGACCAGTCGACGGCGGCGCTGCTGCGCGCTGCACCGATCGTCAGGAACAGCAGGCCCCACAGCGCCGCGTACGTCGTGGCGGCGATCGGGCTCAGGCCCTTCAGCGCCGATTTGCCCACCAGCGTGTACGCCGCCCAGCTGCTGATCGCGCACAGCATCAGCAGTTCGCCCACGCCGACCGACTGGCTGATGTCGTGCAGCGCGGCGACCGGGTCGCCCCGCGTGATGACGATGGCGGCGCCGGCAAACGCCAGTGCGATGCCGGCCCACTTGACGGCGCTGAGGCGCTCGCGCAGCAGCATCGCCGCAGCGAGTGCCGTCACGACGGGGTTGAGGGCGATGAACAGTGCCGCGCGGCCCGCCGGCATCTGTCCCAGCGCGCCGAAGAAGCACAGGTTATACAAGAAAATGCCGGTAAATCCCAGCACGGCAGTGGCCAGCAGCTGCTGGCGCGACAGCCGTGGCAGGCCGCCTTCGCGCCGCCACGCCACCAGCAGCAGCAACACCACGGCCACGGCAAAGCGCAGCGCGGCGGCCGTCATCACGGGCAGCGCATGGGCGACGACGCGCCCGGCGATAAAGGTGCCGCCCCAGAACAGCGTGACGAAAACGAGTTTGATGTACACGAGTGGTGCGACGAGCGGTGCAACGAGCGGCGGCGTGGCGGTTTTCATTTTGGGCTTGCAGTCAGGGTTGCGGAAGGCATACAGTATTACTTATCCCGATTCATGCGCAAATGAGTAAAAACTCATGGGGCAAAACACATGAGAAAAAGCCGATGACCTTCACCCAACTGGAAATCTTTGTCATGGTCGCCGAGATGCGCGGCTTCACGTCGGCTGCCCTGCGGCTCGGCATCAGCCAGTCGGCCGTCTCGCACGCGATCAAGTCGCTGGAAAACGAGCTGGATGCGCAGCTGGTCGAGCGCGAGCAGGCGGCCGTCGCCGTCACGGAACTGGGCCAGCGCCTGCTGCTGCGCGCCCGCGAGATCCTCGGGCTGGCCGAGGCCATGCGCCAGGATGCCGCCGTGGCGCGCGGCCTGCACCAGGGGCTGCTGCGCATCGGATCGTTCGGGCCGACGTCGTCGCTGAAACTGCTGCCGGCCATCCTGGCGGCGTTCCGCGCCCGCTATCCCGGCGTGGAGGTGCAGATCGACGAGGGACCCGATGCGGCCGTGCTGCAATGGGTGGCCGACCGCCGTGTCGACGTCGGCTTTGCCGTACTGCCGGACGACCGCTTCGATACGGTGCCGCTGGTGGAGGATCAGCTGGTGGCACTGCTGCCGCGCGATCATCCGCTGACGCAAAAGCGCGCCGTCACGCTCGCGGAGCTGAGCGAACAGCCGTTCATCATGCCGGAAGCCGGGTGCTCGGCGCTGATCGAACCGCTCTTCGCCAATGCCGGGCTGGCGCCGCAGGTGCGCTACCGCATGTCGCAGATGGTGACGGTGCTGCACCTGGTCGACAATGCGGACGGCATCACCGTGCTGCCGGAGCTGGCGCTGCCGCACGCGCTGGCGCAGACGCACCAGGGCATCGCGCTGCGGCCGCTGCGCCCCGCCGTGCGGCGCCGGGTCGGCCTGGTGTTTCGCAACCTGGGTCGCGCCGCGCCCGCCGTGCAGGCATTCGCCGAGATCGCGCGCACGGTGGCAAAAGGCGTGACTACCCCTGGCACAGCATGAGCAGGTTGGCATAGGCCAGGACGTTTTCCGGGGCCAGCACCGCATGCACGGCCCAGGCGCACAGCGCACACAGGACAAGGACCACGGCGATCAGGGTAGCCGCTTCGCGGCGCGACCCCATCACGCCGCCTGCACGCGCACGACGGCGCGGTCGTCGATGGGCCAGTGCAGCGCGGCGGCCAGCAGCCCCACGCCGATGGCGGCCGCCCATACCAGGTGGTACGAATGCGTCGCATCGAATACGGCGCCACCCATCCACACGCCCAGGAAGCCGCCCAGCTGGTGGCCGACAAACACGAAGCCGAACAACGTCGAGATGTACTGCACGCCAAACACCTGCGACACCAGCCCGTTTGTCAGCGGCACTGTGCCGAGCCACGTGAGGCCCATGACAAACGCAAAGAGGTAGACGGTCGCCGTGGTGGTCGGCAGCACCACAAACGCCAGCATCGTGGCCGAGCGCACGAGGTACAGGTAAGCCAGCAGGTGCTTGCGCCGATACAGGCTGCCCAGCTGCCCGCATGCATAGGTGCCCGCCACATTGGCCAGCGCGACGATGGCCAGCGCGGCCACGCCGGTGTTGGCGGAAAAGCCCCGGTCGAGCAGATAGGCGGGGAAGTGGCCGGCGATGAACGCGAGCTGAAAGCCGCAGGCGAGAAAGCCGAGATTCAACAGCCAGAAGCCCTGGTGCGACAGCGCCTCGCCGATCGCCTGGCGCATCGACTGCGCCTGCTGCGTCGGCGTACCGTCAACGCGGTCTTCCAGCGGCCACGCCAGCGGCAGCGCCAGCGCCAGCACGACGGCAAACACGGTCAGTGCGGCGACCCAGCCCACGCCGCCGATCAGTCCCTGCGCGGCCGGCACCAGCGCGAACTGGCCGACGCCGCCGATGGCCCCGGCCATGCCCAGCGCCCAGCTGCGCCGCGCGGGCGGCACGAGACGACTGATGGCGCCATAGACAACGCCGAACGTGGTGCCGGCCAGCGCCAGGCCGATCAGCAGCCCGCCCGACAGCACCAGTTGCGTGCGGGTTGCCGCCTGTGCCATCAGCGCCAGTCCCGCCGCGTACAGCAGGCAGCCGGCAACGAGGACCCGGCGCGCGCCCCAGCGGTCGGCCAGCATGCCGGTCAGCGGCTGCGCCAGGCCCCAGACGAGATTCTGCAGCGCCAGCGCCAGGGCGAACTCCTGCCTGCCCCAGCCCCGTGCCGCCGTCATCGGCAGCATGAACAAACCCTGGACGTGCCGCACGCCCATGGCGAGACCGATGATGATGCCGCCGCAGACGACGATCGTCAGCGGTGAAATGGATTTTTTCATGGCGCTCCTCCTGGCAGAGAGGATAGCGACGTGCATGGCGCCACACGAGCGGTGAATCGGCATGCGAGCCATGCACGGCGCGCATGCGAACCGTCAGCCGATGAAGTCGTCCAGCTCCGCCGTGGTGGCGGCCACCTGCGCCAGCAGCCAGTCGCGCACGATGGCCACTTCGGGACGCGCCGCTTCGCCGCTCAGCAGCCAGTAGGCATAGGCGTCGACCCGCGAGCGGCGGTCCATGCGGGCGACCAGCCGGCCGTCGCGCAGTGCCGGCAGCAGCAGCGCGATTCTCCCCAGCGCCACGCCGTTGCCCTCAATGGCGGCCTGGATCAACTGGTCGTATTGATTGAAGTACAGCGTGCCGCGCGGACGTTGGGCGATGCCGCGCGCCTTCAGCCAGGGGCCCCAGTGCAGGAACGTGTGCGATTTGTCGTGCAGTTCCAGCAGCACGTGCCCGGCCAGCGCGGCATCGCTGGCGAATGCGGTGGCCGCCACGCCGGGACTGGCGACGGGCACGACGTCCTCCGCGAACAGGTGCACCGCGCCTGCGGGCAGGTTGTCGGCGGGGCTGTAGCGGATCGCCAGGTCGATGCCTTCCTGCTTCAGGTCCAGCACGCGATTACTCGTTTCCACGCGCAGGTCGATATCGGGGTGCGCCGCCTGGAAGCCGCCCAGGCGCGGCAGGATCCACAGCGAGGCCACGCCGATGCTGGCGGAGATCGTCACGGGGGTCGCCGGCACGCCACGGATCGACGCCGTCAGGTCCGCCAGCTGGTCCAGCCATGGCGACGCCAGCGCGAACAGTTGCGCGCCCGCTTCCGTCAGTGCGATCTGGCGGTTGCCGCGCACCAGCAGCGGGGTGCCCAGGCGTTCTTCCAGCGCCTGGATCTGGCGGCTGACCGCCGATTGCGTCAGGTATAAATCCTGCGCGGCGGCCGTGATGCTCATGCGCCGCGCGGCCGCCACGAAGCCGCGCAATGCGTCCAGCGGCGGCAGGTTGAGCAGCGGGTTCGACATCGTTCCTCCATGACTGACTGGCGATCATAGCGCATTACAATAACGTCACAACAGGGGGAGACACGATGGCCGCGACACCGAAGACGGAACTGCAGGAACTGGCGTTCGAGGACGCGCGCGCGTGGGAAGCCTGGCTGGAGAAGGAGCACGCCGGCTGCCCCGGCGTCTGGCTGCGCATCGCCAAGAGTTCGGCCGGCGCGCCGTCGGTACAGTATCCACAGGCGCTCGAGGTGGCGCTGTGCTACGGCTGGATCGACGGCGTCAAACGCCGCATCGACGCCGATTACTGGGTGCAGAAGTTCACGCCGCGCGCGGCGCGCAGCATCTGGTCGAAGGTCAATCGCGAGAAGGTGCAGGCGCTCATCGACGCCGGCCGCATGCGCCCGGCCGGCCAGCGCGAGATCGAACGCGCCAAGGCCGACGGCCGCTGGGAAGCTGCCTACGATTCCGTCAGCAAGGCCACCGTCCCTGACGACCTGCAGGCCGCCCTGGACGCCAATCCTGCCGCGCAGGCGTTCTTCCGCACCCTCAACAGCCAGAATCGCTATGCGATCCTGCACCGCACGCAGACGGCGAAAAAGCCGGAAACGCGGGCGCGCCGCATCGCCCAGTTCGTGCAGATGCTGGAGCGGGGCGAGAAACTCCATCCATAGGCGTCACATCGGCTTGGCGACCATCAGGTAGAACACGCCGAGGAAGGCGAAGAACGCGGGAATGCCCAGTACGATCCAGCCCTTGAAATAGCGCCAGAACGCGGGCGGCAGCGGCGTGCCGGCGCTGGCCGCGGCGGCGGACAGGTCGCGCAGCCGCATCTGCAGCCAGACCACGGGGAACCAGCACAGGGCAGCCAGCACGAACAGCCCGATCGAGTACATGATCCACGCGCTGTGCATCGGATAGCCGGCCAGGTGGATCAGATAGAACCCGGTGGCCGGCTGGGCGATCATCGTCGTGCCCGTAAACAGCCAGTCGGCGATGACGACGATGCGCGTGACCACGGCGATGGCCGCCACGTTGCGGCTGATGACGGCAAACAGCAGGTACCACGCGGAGCCGATGCCGGTGCCGAACAGGAAAGTGGACGACAGGATGTGCAGCCATTTGACGATCACGTATTCCATCAGGTTTTCTCCGGTGATTTGACGGGGTCTTTTTCCAGTTCGTACAGCAGCCAGATGGCCGCCAGCATCGGCAGGTTCTTGCTGAGCGGGCCATACGGATGCCACAGGAATTCGGGCAGACGGAAGGCGATGACGACGGTATAAAAGCCGATCAGCCCCAGTTGCGCCAGCCAGAGCCAGTGGCGCCAGCGTCGCGGCAGGGCCAGCGACCCGATCCCGAACAGCAGATCGAGGGCGCTGGCGCCGTACAGCATCAGTGGCGCCAGCATGGCCGGGATGCCGGTGCGTTCCAGCAGCCGGTAACTCTCATCGACAGGGTAGACAAAGGCGGAGACAATCGCGGTCCAGATCCAGACGATGGCGATGGCGATGCGCAGCAGCGGCAGCAGCCAGCCCAGTTGCGCTTCGCGCCGCGCCGTGTCGCGATCGACAATGAATTTATTGACCGATCGGGGCGGATGACCCAGCAGGCGGATCGTCTGTGCCGGATCGGCCGTATTGCCCCGTTCGAGCATCTGCAGCGAGTCCGGGGTGAGCGGACTGCCCGGTATGTGAGCACCGATGCGCGCGGCCAGGTGCGCGACAAAGGACGGCAGCCGCAGCACGCGCAGCCGGCCCAGCCCCAGTGCGCGGCGCAATGCCGCCAGATAGCCGGTAAACGGCAGCGGTGTCGGGCCGACCAGCGCCACCCGCTCGCTGCGCGGGCCCCGATCGTCCTTCAGCAGCGCCAGGATGGCCTGGCAGACGTCGTCGATGTGGATCGGCTGCACCGGCTGCGGCGAGGTGCCGAACTGCAGCGCCAGCGGCATCGTCGCCAGCGTGCGAAACATCTTCGAGCTGGCGCCTTCCGGGCCGTAGATCAGCGACGGTTGCACGATGCGCGAACGCAAGGGCAGGGCGGCCAGGAAATCGTCCGCCGCCTTCTTGCTGCGGTGGTAGGGCGTGACGGCCGCGTCGTCGGCCCCCAGCGCCGACACCTGGATCACCAGCTTGACGCGCGCCTCCGCGCAGGCCGCGAACAGCGCCTGCGGCGTTTGCGTATGCAGTGCGGCGAAGGTTTGGCCGGGCGTCTCGCTGATGATGCCCACGGCGTTGATCACGACGTCGACCCCGGTCAGGCGCGCCACCCAATCGCTTTTTTCGCTATCGTGGGCGAAGTCCGCCTGGATGAAGCCGATGCGGGTATCGGCATGGGGACGGCGCCCGGCACTCAGCACGCGGTGGCCCTGGGCCAGCAGCAGCGGTGCCAGGCGGGAGCCGACAAAACCGGTCGCACCGGTCAGCAGTATCAGCATTGGGTGCCCTCTTCGGATGGGTTTATCACAGTATACGGAAGGCCGGGAAAAGCTGTCGCAAGCACGGCGGCGGGCCATTCATATGAACGGGATAACGCTATGGACGATTGGAAGCAGGTGGTGGTCAAGGGAATGGTGCCGGGCGCGCTGGCGAGCCTGACGTCGACGGTGGCGCTGGCGCTGCGCGCGAAGCAGGAAAGCGGCAGCATGTTCGGCGGCGCCAACGCGGTCAGCCACTGGCTGTGGGGCGACAAGGCGTTCCACCGCGACGAGCCGTCGTGGAAGTACACGCTGGTTGGCTACGGCATCCACCATGCCAGTTCGCTGTTCTGGGCCGCCATCTTCGAACAGGTGGCCGAGAAGGTCCTCGATCGCAAGTCGGTCGGCGTCACCACGGCCGCCGCGGCGGCAACGGCGGCGGTGGCCTGCTTCGTCGACTACAACATGACGCCGCAGCGGCTGCATCCCGGCTACGAGGAACGGGTCTCGAAAAAATCGCTGGCGCTGGTGTACGGGGCGTTTGCGGTCGGGCTGGCGGCCGGGGCATATTTCAACCACCGCGACAAGTAATGCTTGTTGCGCGAGCGGCTCAGGCGCAGGGCTCGGACTGTTCCAGCCACTCCCGCCCAGCTTCCAGCACCAGGGCCAGCTCGCGCCGCACGGTTGCAAAATAGGGCGCGAGTTCGCCGGCGGGCAGGTCGGCAATGGCGATTTCCGCATCCGTCGTGGCGCGGATCAGCCGTTTCGCTCCCAGCACGCCGATGGCGCCGCGCAGCGAATGGAAGATCTTCGCCGCATCGTCTGGCCGGCCTTCCGCCAGCGCGCGATCCGCCGCATCGGCCGGCTGCATGCCGCCTTCCAGGGCGCCGCGCACCATGCGGCACATCAGCGCGCGCCCTTTCGGATCGCGCCCCATCACGCGCATCAGGCTGTCCATATTGAAGACCGGTTCGGCCGGATCGGGCAGCGTAGCGGGCACGGGCTCGCGCGGTTCGGCAGCCGGTGCCCGCCGCGTGACCGGCAGGTGACGTTCGATTACCGTCATCATTTCCTCGACCACGACCGGCTTGGCGATGAAGTCCGTAATGCCGGCCTCCACGCAGCGGTCCCGTTCGGAGGCCAGCACACCGGCCGTCATCGCGATGACGGGCAGCGCCAGCTTCAGTTCATTGCGCACGATGGCGGTGGCGGTGAAGCCGTCCATTACGGGCATCTGCATGTCCATCAGCACGATGTCGTAGCGGTCCGCTTCGGCGCGCAGCACGTCCACCGCCTGCTGGCCATCGCCGACGACGTCGAGCGTGGCGCCCGCGCCCTCCAGCAGGCCCCGGGCCACCGCCTGGTTCAGCAGGTTGTCTTCCACCAGCAGGAAGTGGCAGCCAGCCAGCCGTGCACTCCGGCCGTCGTCGGGCAACGTCGCTTCGTCGCCGCCTTTTGCCACCAGTGCCTGGTGCAGCGCCTCGAACAGGCTGGAACTGGTGATGGGCTTGACCAGCACGACATCCGCTTCCGGCGTGTTGGAAATCTCCTCCAGCCGCTCGCGTGCGAACGCATTGACCATCGCGACGATGGGCTGGCGCCGGCCGTCGGCCGCCAGGCGGATCGCGTGGGCCGCAGCGAAACCGTCGCGCCCTGTCATATGCCAGTCGGCCAGTACCACGTCGTACGGATGCGGGCCGCGCGCATTCTGCTGAAACAGTTCCAGCGCCAACGGGCCGGTGTCGGCCAGGTCCGCATGCCAGCCCCACGCGTGGATCAATTGCCCGATCATTTCGCGGCTGGTGCGGTTGTCCTCCGCGACCAGCACGGAAAGGGGGCCGATGGATGGCCGGCGCTGCGCCTCGCGGTGCAGCACCAGGTCGAACGGCAGCTCGAACCAGAAGCAGCTGCCCTCGCCCGGCGCGCTGCGCACCTGGATTTCACCGCCCATCAGTTCGATCAGGCGGCGCGTGATCGTCAATCCCAGGCCGGTACCGCCAAAGCGGCGCGTGATGCTCTCGTCGGCCTGCGTGAAGGGCTGGAACAGGTGGCTCAGTTGTTCGGGGCTCATGCCCATGCCCGTGTCGCGCACTTCGAAGCGCAGCACGGCGCGGGTCTCTTCCTGCCGCATCACGTCGACCTGCACGACGACTTCGCCCTGCTGGGTGAACTTGATGGCGTTGCCGGCCAGGTTGACGAGGATCTGCTGCAGCCGCAGCGCGTCGCCCCACAACAGCCGCGGCACGGTCGGCGCCACGACGATGGCCAGTTCCAGCTCCTTGTCGCCGGCATTCATCGTCATCGTCGTCGCCAGGGTGCTCATCGACTCGTCCAGGTCGAATTCGACGGGAGACAGTTCCATCCGCTGCGCTTCGATCTTGGAGAAGTCCAGCACGTCGTTGAGGATGCCCATCAGCGAGTCGCCCGCCGTGCGGATCATGTTCAGGTATTTGCGCTGCTGCGCCGTCAGCGTGGTGTTCTGCAGCAGGTAGGCCATGCCCAGCACCGCGTTCATCGGCGTGCGGATTTCGTGGCTCATGTTGGCCACGAAGTCGCTTTTGGCGCGGTTGGCGCCTTCGGCGCGGTCGCGCTCCCGTTCCAGCTCGTGGGCGCGGGCCTCCAGCTCGACCATCAGCGCGTGGGCGCGTTCATCGGCCGCCTGGCGTTCGGCCATCAGGTCATTGAACGCGGCGGTCAGTTCGCCCGTTTCGTCGCGCGCCTTGATTGGGAGCGGAGCATAGCCCTGCGGTGCCGTGCGCAGCCCACGGATCGCGTCGCGCAGGCGCACCAGCGGCGACATCAGCCGCGACGTCACCAGGGCGATGATCGCGGCCGCGGCCAGCGAAGCGAGCGTCGCCCACAGGGCCAGGCGCAATTGCATGCCCTCGAACGGCGCGAACGCCTCCTCTTCCGGCAATGCGGCGGCCAGCACCCACGGCACCGATTTGAGATGGGTGACGCTGGTCAGCATGCGGATGCCGTCCACGTTGGTGCCGGTCAGCGTTCCTTCGAAGCCGGCGTCCAGCGCGCGCGTCATGGCAGGGGAGCCGCCGGGACCGCGCGGCTGCATCAGGCGCTCGACTTGAGGATGCAGTACGTAGACCGGGTGCGCGGCGCGCGTGACGGCATAGAAGAATCCCGTGCGGCCCACTTTGGCGGTGCGCAGGTGCCCCAGAAGATTGTCCTTGTACAGGCGCAGTACGCCGATGACGATGCAGCGCACCTCACCCTCCTCGCCCCGCACGGGCGCGACGAACTGCACGACGGGCTGCCTGCTGGCGCGGCTGATGACCGGTTCGGCGATCAACGGTTGCCGTTCCGTCATCACGCGCTTGAAGTAGGCGCGGTCGGTCACGTCGACGCCGGGCCGTCCGGGCAGCGCGGGAATGTCGGCGATGACGATGCCTTGCGGGCTGGCGACCAGCACGTCGTCGAACAACGCCAGCAAGGCACGGTTTTCGTAGAAGCCGCGCAGGCCGGCCGGGTCGGTGCACAGGTCGCGCGGCTGGTAGCGCACCGATTGCGCCACGATCTCGCGCAGCATCACCAGCTTGTCGTCCAGCTCCTGGGCGGTGCGGTGCACGAGGGCATCCTGCTGGGCAAACAGCACGCGCGTAAAATCGTCGCGCATGCGCTGCGCTTGCAGCGCAGTCACGAACGCGATCATGACGATCGACGTCAGCGTCGTCGCCAATGCGACTTTTGCCTTGATACCCAGCGGTTTCATTGCCCCTCGTGTGCCGGCGTGGCGGTAGCACCATGCATGCATCATAATCCCGCTACTGTTCGGGCGGCTACAGTCCAGCCGCTATCGTGCCGCCCTGCTGGACAGTTTGATATCACTGTCGCGCAATCGATACCGAATGCCATAGCAAACCATTAAGGAACGGCCCGAGCGCCTTCCGGTTACAGTACACTGTGGGCCATCTGAAAGAGGACTCCCCACGCATGCACCAGCTTCCCGCCATCACCCTGCCCGGCACGACGATCGACGTGCTCAAAGCCCGCTGCGCCACGTGCAGCATGCACCAGCTTTGCCTGCCGATGGGGCTCGACATGGGCGATATGGACAAGCTGGACCAGATCATCGGCCGGCGCCGCAAGGTGGCCAAGGGCGATGTGCTGTTCCGCATCGGCGACCCATTTACCAGCCTGTATGCGATCCGCCTTGGCCACTTCAAGACGTACCAGATCAACGCCGGCGGCGAAGAGCAGGTGACTGGCTTCCAGATGGGCGGCGAACTGCTGGGCATGGACGCGATCAGCACCGACAAGCACTATTGCAGCGCGATGGCGCTGGAGGACAGCGAGGTCTGCGAAATCCCGTTCGCCAGCCTGGAGCAACTGCTGGTCGACATGCCAACGTTGCTGCGCCACTTCCACCGCATGATGAGCCAGGAAATCACGCGTGAGCAAAGCGTCATGCTTTTGCTCGGCAATATGCAGGCGTCGCAGCGCTTTGCCGCCTTCCTCGTCAATCTCGCCTTGCGCTACGAGGCGCGCGGCTATTCCGCCACCGCCTTCCAGTTGCGCATGTCGCGCGAGGACATCGGCAATTACCTGGGGCTGACGATCGAAAGCATCAGCCGCCTGCTCAACAAGTTTAAAAAACTCGGGCTGCTGGCCGTCAGCAACCGCGAGGTGCGCGTACTCGACCTGCCGCGCCTGAAGGCCATCACGGCCGGCACCGAAACCTGCGCATAACATAAAACCGGTGACAGACACCGTTTTCGGAAAATGGTGTCTGTCACCGGTTTTTTTGCGTCGACCTATTTCGATGCGCGCAGCACGATCTCGCGCTCCACGGGCCACAACCACTGCCCCTCCAGGCGCCACGTCTTCTTCTCGTCCTCCACCAGCACCACCCAGCGGCTGCGTTCCAGCATCGGCAGCCCAATGCTGAACGTGCCGTCGGCGGCGGGACGCAGCAGCAGCCGGATGTCCTTGTCCGGCTGCGTCGCATGCGCCAGGTGCAGCTGCACGGGACCGCTGACGGCGCCGGCATCGCGGCCGGCGATGCGGCCCGCCAGCTTGCCGTCCGCCGCGTCATAGCGCACAGCGGCGCTGACCCCCAGCGTCGCCGCCATCCGGTCGCGTCGCAAATCCTGGTTGATCGCCTTGCCCTTCTTGTAATAATCGCCGACGACCAGCGCGTCCTGCTGCGAGAAGGCGATCCAGCCCGTGTAGCCGCAGGCGGCGAGGACGATGGCGGGACCGGCCATCAGCAGCCATGGCCAGCGCTGCGTGTACCACGGTTTTGCCGGTGTCAGTGCTTGTTCCAGTGCGTAGTCCATATCGTTCTCCTTAACGCGGCACGATGAAGACGGCCGTCTCGCTGACCGTCAGCGCGGGGTCGTCCACGGCCGTCAGCCGCACCGTGATCTTGTTCGAACCGGTCCGGCCGGCACCGTGCGGTGCGCGCAGGCGGATCGGCACCGCGCGCGTTTCCGTGCCTTCCAGCGTGACCTCATCGGCCGTCGCCAGCGCCAGGCCAGGCAGGCCCTGCGCCGTGATGCGGTAACGGTGGCCCTGTTCGGCCGTGTTCATGATCTGCAACCGGTAGACGTTCTCGATCGCGCCGCCGTCCACCTCGCGCCCCATCGAACCGCGGTCGCGGATGACGTCCATCTTGAGCGGCGTACGCATTGCGAGCGAACTCGCCACAGCAATCATCACGATCAGCAGCCCCGCGCAGTAGATCAGCACGCGTGGACGCATGGCGCGGCGGCGGATGTCCTGCGCCGACATGCCGGTCGCCATGGCCCGGTCCGTGCTGTAGCGAATGAGACCGCGCGGCTGGTCCACCTTGTCCATCACGCTGTTGCAGGCGTCCACGCAGGCGGCGCAACCGATGCATTCGTACTGCAGGCCGTTGCGGATGTCGATGCCGGTCGGGCACACCTGCACGCACATCGTGCAGTCGATGCAGGAGCCGCCGTTGACGCTCTTGCCGGTATCCTTGGCCACCTTGCCGCGCGGTTCGCCGCGCCTGGCGTCGTACGTGACGATCAGCGTGTCGCGGTCGAACATCGAGCTCTGGAAGCGGGCGTAGGGGCACATGTACTTGCACACCTGCTCGCGCAGCCAGCCGGCGTTGCCGTATGTGGCGAAGGCGTAGAACAGCACCCAGAACCACTCCCATGGGCCGAAGGCCAGCGTGAACGTGGCGGCGCCCAGCACCTTGATGGGCGTGAAGTAGCCAACAAACGTAAAGCCGGTCCACAGCGCGACCGCGCCCCAGGCCAGGTGCTTCGCCGTCCTTTTCGAAAACTTCTTCAGCGACGGGCCTTGCCTGGCCAGCGCCATGCGCGCGCTGCGCGGGCCTTCGATCTTGCGTTCGATCCACAGGAAGATCTCCGTGTAGACCGTTTGCGGGCAGGCGAAGCCGCACCAGACGCGCCCGGCCACCGCGGTGACGAGGAACAGCAGCCACGCGGCGATGATCAGCAGCGCGGCCAGGTAAATGAAATCCTGCGGCCAGAGCACCAGGCCAAACAGATAGAACTTGCGCGTCGTGAGATCGAACAGCACGGCCTGGCGACCGTTCCAGGTCAGCCATGGCAGGCCATAGAAGGCCAGCTGTGTGAGCCAGACGCACAGCCAGCGCAGGCTGGCGTAGCGTCCCTTGGCTTCGCGCGGATAGATCTCCTGCCGCGCTTCGTACATCCGGATGACTTGGGGTTCTGGGGAATTCATGATGCGGCCTTACTCTTGTTTACTTGCGCTCGTTCGACAGGCTCCACACATAGGCCGACAGCACGTGCACCTTCGATTCGCCGAGGAAGTCGCCAAACGCGGGCATCGTGTTGTCGCGGCCCTTGC
>Ga0265798_10002187_pt1 | contig 29054 bp, 27 predicted proteins | sample P3T30metagenome_FD_192430 | JGI IMG/M metagenome (GOLD analysis project Ga0265798, IMG submission 192430) | Plant litter microbial communities from East Loma Ridge, Irvine, California - P3 T30 | ecosystem: Environmental > Terrestrial > Plant litter > Unclassified | place: USA: California...
TGACCATAGCAAGTCGGTACCACCCCTTCCCATCCCGAACAGGACCGTGAAACGACTTTGCGCCGATGATAGTGCTGCAACCAGTGTGAAAGTAGGTTATCGTCAGGCTAATTATTAAGCAGAGCCCCACCAAGTGATCTTGGTGGGGCTTTTTGCTTTTCTGCGGCTGACGGCTCGCCCCGCTACAATGGCTCGCTGAACCAGGACATTGTTATCGGAGGCAGGACGCGTGAACATCATCGAAAAGGCCAGCGCAGCAGTCGGAAAGACATTCTCCTTGTGGGTCCTCCTGATGGCCTGTTTCGGCTTCTTCGCGCCGCAGCTGTTCGTCGCCTATAAATCCTGGATCTCGCCGCTGCTCGGCGTGGTGATGTTCGGCATGGGACTGACGCTGTCTGCGGCCGACTTCCGGGAAGTCTTCAGAAGGCCCCGGGATGTGGCCATTGGGGTGGTCGGCCATTACCTCATCATGCCCGGCATCGCTTATGGGCTGGCGATCGGCCTCGATCTGCCGCCCGATATCGCGATCGGCGTCATCCTGGTCGGCTGCTGTCCAAGCGGCACCGCATCGAACGTTATGACCTTTCTCGCCAAGGGCGATGTCGCGCTCGGCGTGTCGATCGCATCGGTGTCCACGCTGATCGCGCCGCTGGCGACCCCGGCGCTCGTGTCTCTTCTTGCCGGAAAATGGATGAGCATACGGACCGAATCCCTGTTCATGGACATCGTGCAGGTGGTAATCCTGCCCATCGCGCTGGGCCTTGTCGCCAAGACGCTGTTCCACCGCCAGGCGGCGGCCAGCGTCAGGGCCCTGCCGCTGGTGTCGACGGTCGTGATCGTGTTCATCATCGCGATCATCGTCGCCCTGAACCAGCCGAAGCTGATGAGCAACGGCCTGCTGATCCTGGCGGCGGTGGTCCTGCACAACCTGCTCGGCTTCGCGCTCGGCTACCTGTTCGCCAGGGCTTTCGGCATGGACCTTGCCAAGCGCAAGGCCGTGACACTCGAAACCGGGATGCAGAATTCCGGTCTCGGCGCGGCGCTGGCGGCCGCGCATTTCAGTCCGCTGGCAGCGGTGCCGAGCGCATTGTTCAGCGTCTGGCACAACCTGTCCGGCTCCGTCCTGGCGACCTGGTTTGCGCGCCGGACCGAACGCGAATAAGCCCGCCGGCCTATGCTCCACGCCTGAAACAACGGATAATGCCGCCTATCCTACCTGGCACCACTCTGGAATCCTCTCATGGAAATTAAAGTCAACTTCCTCGACAAGCTGCGTCTCGAGGCCAAATTCGACGACTTCACCGTCATCGCCGACCAGCCGATCCGCTACAAGGGCGACGGCTCGGCCCCCGGCCCCTTCGATTACTTCCTGGCCTCGTCCGCCCTGTGCGCAGCCTATTTCGTGAAGTTGTACTGCAACACACGCGACATCCCGACCGAGAACATCCGCCTCTCGCAGAACAATATCGTCGACCCGGAAAACCGCTACAAGCAGATCTTCAAGATCCAGGTCGAGCTGCCGGCGGATATTTCGGAAAAGGACCGCCAGGGCATCCTGCGCTCGATCGAACGCTGCACGGTCAAGAAGGTGGTGCAGCAGGGCCCCGAGTTCGTGATCGAAGAAGTCGAGAGCCTGGACGCCGACGCGCAGGCGCTGCTGACCCTGCAGCCCGACAGCGACGCCGCCACCTACATTCCCGGCAAGGACCTGCCGCTGGAGCAGACCATCGCCAACATGTCGGGCCTGCTGGCGGAGCTGGGCATCAAGATCGAAATCGCCTCCTGGCGCAACATCGTGCCGAACGTGTGGTCGCTGCACATCCGCGATGCGCATTCGCCGATGTGCTTCACCAATGGCAAGGGTGCGACCAAGGAAAGCGCGCTGGCCTCGGCGCTGGGCGAGTACATCGAACGCATCAGCAACAACCACTTCTATGCCGGCGCCTGGTGGGGCGAGGAATTCGCCAACGCGCCCTTCGTGCACTATCCGGACGAACGCTGGTTCAAGCCGGGCGCGGACGATGCGCTGCCGCCGGAAATCCTCGACGAATACAGCCTGGGCATCTACGATCCGGACGGCGAACTGCGTGCTTCGCACCTGGCTGACACCAATTCCGGCAACGCCGCGCGCGGCATCGTCTCCTTGCCCTATGTGCGGCAATCGGATGGCGAGACCGTGTACTTCCCGTCGAACCTGATCGAGAACCTCTACGCCAGCAACGGCATGAGCGCCGGTAACACGCTGGCCGAGGCGCAGGTCCAGTGCCTGTCCGAGATCTTCGAACGCGCGGTCAAACGCGAGATCCTCGAGGGCGAGATCGCGCTGCCGGACGTACCCCAGGAAGTGCTGGCAAAGTACCCGGGCATCCTGGCCGGCATCCAGGGCCTGGAGGAGCAGGGCTTCCCGGTGCTGGTCAAGGACGCCTCGCTGGGCGGCCAGTACCCGGTGATGTGCGTGACCCTGATGAATCCGCGCACCGGCGGCGTGTTCGCTTCCTTCGGCGCGCACCCGAGCTTCGAGGTCGCGCTGGAGCGCAGCCTGACCGAACTGCTGCAGGGCCGCAGCTTCGAAGGCCTGAACGACCTGCCGCCGCCGACCTTCGCCAGCGAAGCCGTCACGGAGCCGTACAACTTCGTCGAGCATTTCATCGATTCGAGCGGTGTGGTGTCCTGGCGCTTCTTCAGCGCGAAGGCCGACTACGATTTCGTCGAGTGGGACTTCACCGCCGAGGGCGAGAACGCCAACGCCGAGGAAGCGGCAAGCCTGCTCGGCATCCTCGAAGAGCTGGGCAAGGAAGTCTACATCGCGGTCTACGACGAACTGGGCGCCACCGCCTGCCGTATCCTGGTGCCGGGCTACTCGGAAATCTACCCGGTCGAAGACCTGGTGTGGGACAACACGAATAAATCGCTGCTGTTCCGCGAAGACATCCTGAACCTGCACCGCCTGGACGACGATGCGCTCGCCGCCTTGCTGGACCGCCTCGAAAACAACGAACTGGACGAGTACTCCGACATCGCCACCCTGATCGGTATCGAGTTCGACGAGAACACCGACTGGGGCCAGCTGACGGTGCTCGAACTGCGCCTGCTGATCAACCTCGCCCTGCAGCGTTTCGACGAAGCGCAGGAACTGGTGGGCGCCTTCCTGCAGTACAACGACAACACCGTCGAGCGCCGCCTGTTCTATCGCGCGCTGGAAGCGGTGCTGGAAGTGGAACTCGACGACGAGCTGGAACTCGACGATTACGTCGTCAACTTCCGCCGCATGTACGGCAATCCGCGCATGGATGCGGTGCTGGGTTCGGTCGACGGCAGCGTGCGCTTCCATGGCCTGACCCCGACCAGCATGCAGCTCGAAGGTCTCGACAGGCATCACCGCCTGATGGACAGCTACCGTAAACTGCACACGGCGCGCGCCAACGCGGCCAAGAGGAGCAAACAATGACCATCTTCGCCATGCCCGTCTTCGACGCTACCGTCATCTACGAAGGCAAGGAACTCTTCAAGGGCCGCGGCGCCGCGAGCGTCTGGGCCGAGAAGCTGGCCCGCGAAATCGAAAGCCCGGTCACTGTCGAGAAGATTGGCACCGGCTGGGCCTTGTGCGGGCGCGTCGATGACCTCGATTGCCAGTGGGGCATCCACGGCCAGCGACTGAAGCGGCTGGACTGAGGCGTCACGATTGATCACCATATCGCGCATCCTGCACGCCGGCTACGTGTTCGAATGCGCCGGCACGCGCATCGCCTTCGATACCATCTTCGAGAATCCGTTCAGCCGCAACTGCCACGCGTTTCCGGATGTGCGCTTCGACCCGGAGGCGATCCGGCGCCAGCGTTTCGACGCCGTGTTCATCTCGCACTTCCACGACGATCACTGCTCGCTGGAGAGCCTGGACCTGCTCGACCGCGCCACGCCGCTCTACATCTACTGCATCTTCGAGGAGCTGTTCGAGATGGTGCGCCGGCTCGGCTTCAGCCGGGTGCATGCCTTGCGCCTGAACGAGGCGGTCGGCATCGGCGCCTTCCAGGTGATTCCGCGCGAAGCCATGGACGCCGACGTCGATTCGATGTTCCAGGTACGGGCCGCCGGCCTGAATGTCCTGAACGTCGTCGATTCCTGGATCGACGAGGGCACCCTGGCCAAGCTGGTCGAGGAAGGGCCCTGGGACATGCTCCTGTGGCCGTTCCAGACCATGCGCGAACTCGAGGTGCTCGCGCCGTCGCGCGCCATCCCCGCGCCGCCCACGCTGCCGGAAGAATGGCTGCCCCAGCTCGGGGCGCTGGCGCCGCGCTACATCGTGCCGAGTTCCTGCCAGTTCCAGCAGGAGCCGTGGTCGTGGTACAACCGCGCCTTCTTCCCGATCTCCTACGCGCAGTTCGCGCGCGAGGTGGGGGCGGCCCTGCCCGGTGCGCAGGTGGTGCGTCTGAACCCATCGGTGTCGGTCCACCTGGACGCCGCCTCGCTGCGGCCGGCGCCGCCCCTGGACTGGGTGCTGCCGGTCGGCGAGCAGGATGTCGACTACGTCTACGAAGGCAATGCGGCCCCGCCGTCCACCGCCGACATCGCGCGCCGTTTCGCGCCCTTGACTGCGGCGCAGCACGCGCGGGTGATGGACTACTGCCGCGTGGGTTTGCCCGGCAAGTACGGTGAGGTGGAAGCCGCTTCCGACTATTTCGACGCGACGCGCATCTGGCAGCTGTCGGTGGTCGACCATACGGGGCAGGCGACGCGCTTTCGCTACCGGCTCGAAGCCGGCGGCACGGCGCGTCTGATTGAAGACGCCGCGCAGCTCGGCTGGACGACCGAGATCCCGGCCGCCAAGCTGTACGCGGCGCTGGAACTCGGCGAGTCGCTGACCTCGATGTACATGCGCATCAACGACTTCGTCTTCGATGCGGATACCGAGCGCGCCCTGGCGGATGCGGACCCGGTCGACGATCCGCTCATCCGCTGCCTGTTCAGCGATACCTTCGGGGCCTACCAGGCGGCGCAGCTGCGCAGGCTGCTGGGCGATCCCCCGGCCTCATCCACGTTTTCGGTATCGATCGTCCAAAAAAAGTGATTGGTTGAATTCGCCCCGGGTTCTTTACCATGGTGGCTTGTTCAACCACGCTTGCCCGACCCCATGACGATCGCCTCCCGCGTGACGCTTTCCCTGCTCCTTGCCTTGACCGTCACCGCTGCGACGGCGTCGCCGGATCCCGCCAACCCCGTGGTACGCCAGCGCGCCGACCCGCAGGTCACGCTGGCTGCGGACGGCTATTACTACTTCACGGCCACCGTGCCCGAGTACGACCGCATCGAACTGCGCCGCGCGCGCACCGTCGGCGAACTTGGCCAGGCCGATGCCAGGGTCGTGTGGCGCCGCCATGCCGACGGCCCGATGAGTGCGAACATCTGGGCGCCCGAACTGCACCGGGTCGACGGCAAATGGTATCTCTACTTCACCGCGGGCCGCGCCGACGCCCCCTTCGATGTCCGCCTCTACGTACTCGAGAACGCGGCCGCCAATCCTCTCGAAGGCGAGTGGGTCGAGCGCGGGCAGCTCAAGACAGGATGGGAATCCTTCGCCCTGGACGCGACCAGCTTCGTGCTGAAAGGGCAGCGCTACCTGGCGTGGGCCCAGCGTCCGCCTGCCGCCGCCAGGCACATGACGGCGGTGTACATCGCGAGGATGGACACGCCGGTCTCGATCGCCGGTCCGGCCGTCCTCCTGACCACGCCCGAGTATGCGTGGGAGAAGGTGAAGTTCGACGTCAATGAGGCGCCGGCGGTGATGGTGAAGAACGGCCGCGTCTTCATGACCTATTCCGCCAGCGCGACCGATGCGAACTACGCCATGGGCATGCTGGTCGCCAGGGACAGTGCCGATCTGCTGGATGCGGCGTCCTGGACCAAGTCCCCGGTGCCGGTCTTTGCGAGCAATGCCGCAACGGGCCAGTACGGACCCGGCCACAATGCGTTCACGACCTCCAGCGACGGCAAGACCGACATCCTGGTCTACCATGCGCGCAATTACCGCGACATCGTGGGCGACCCGCTGCACGACCCGAACCGCCACACGCGCATGCAGGCCATCGCATGGCGGCCGGACGGCACGCCCGACTTCGGCGTGCCGGTCGCGGACAGCCTGCCCTGAAGATCTCAGCCTGGGCCGGCGCCTGCCGCGTTCGCGAGCAGGTCGTACAGGGCCTGGGCCGGCACCGACAGGGTGGCGCCCTTGCGGGTGATCAGGCCGAGGGTGCGCCGTACCTCGGGCTCGATTAGCGGCACCGTCACCAGGGACGGATAGCGCAGCTTCGAGTACGCCAGCGCCGGCACGGCCGTCACGCCGACGCCGGCATCGGCCAGCGCCAGCGCCGCCGTCACGTGGTTCACTTCGCAGAAGACGACGGGACGCTCTTCCAGCCCGGCCAGGGCATTGTCGAGCAGGATGCGGTTGCTGCTGCGCGCCGACACGGCGATGAGACGGCTGCCGCGCAAATCCCCCCAGCGCACGGCCTGCCGGCTTGCCAGCGGATGGCTGCGCTGCAGCGCGAGCACATAGGGCTCGGTGTAGACCGCCTTGAAGTCGAGGTCGGCATCCTGGACGCCGATGAAGTTGACGCCGAAATCCGCGTCCGCGCGCACCACGGACTGCACCACCTGGGCACCGCTTTCGTCGAGCACGCGCAGGCGTACGTCGGGGAACTTCGCGGAAAACGTCTGCAGCGCGTTCGGCAGCACGTCGTTCGCGACGGAGGGCACGCAGGCCACCGTCACCAGGGCCCGGCGATGGGCGGCGGCGGCCGAGATGCTGCCGAGCGCCACCTGCATCTCGGCGATGGAGGCGCGCGCGTGCTCCAGGAACTGGCGCCCGGCCTCGGTCACCGCCACCCGCCGGCTGTTCCGTTCCAGCAGGCGCACCTTCAGCACGCCTTCGAGCTTCTCGATGCGCCGGCTCAGCGCCGGCTGGGAGATGAAGAGCTGGGCCGCGGCCGCGCGAAAGCTGAGGCGTTCGGCCACCGCGACGAAGGCCTGCAAATCGCTGAATTCCAGATCAATCCGGTTCATGCATCGATCAATCACTATTATGCAATTTACTTATTATCCCACACGAAGGATCATGGACCGACAAGAGTCATACCATTAGACCAATGCAGTAGAGGAGCACACCATGCATCAGGCCCGTCCGGTCCCTTCCCAGTTCTCGACCGTGTTGCGCGTTATCAGCGGCAACTTCCTCGAGATGTTCGATTTCTTCCTGTACGGCTTCTACGCCACCTATATCGCGGCGACCTTTTTCCCGTCCGGTAACGAGTACGTGTCGCTGATGATGACCTTCGTGACCTTCGGCGCCGGCTTCCTGATGCGTCCGCTCGGCGCGGTCATCCTCGGCAGCTATATCGACCGCATCGGCCGCCGCAAGGGCCTGATCCTGACCCTGGCGATCATGGCCTTCGGTACCGTCCTGATCGCCTTCGTGCCGGGCTACGCCACGATCGGCATCTTCGCGCCGCTGCTGGTGCTGACCGGACGCCTGCTGCAGGGCTTTTCGGCCGGCGTCGAACTCGGCGGCGTGTCGGTCTACCTGGCCGAGATGGCGCCGCCGGGCCGCAAGGGTTTCTATGTGAGCTGGCAATCGGCGAGCCAGCAGGCGGCGATCATGGCGGCGGCCCTGATCGGCTTCCTGCTGAACCGCTGGCTGGCGCCGGCCGTCATCGGCGACTGGGGCTGGCGCATTCCCTTCTTCATCGGCTGCAGCATCATCCCGGTGGTCTTCGTCATCCGCAGCTCGCTGCAGGAAACCGAAGAATTCAAGGCACGCAGGCACCACCCGTCGTTCCGGGAAGTGTTGCGCTCCATCGCCGACTACTGGCGCCTGGTCCTGCTCGGCATGATGCTGGTGGTGATGACCACCGTGTCCTTCTACCTGATCACCGTGTACGCGCCCACCTTCGGCAAGAGCGTGCTGCACCTGAATGCCGCCGAGAGCCTGCTGGTGACCTTCTGCATCGGCCTGTCGAACTTCATCTGGCTGCCGGTGATGGGCGCGCTGTCGGACCGCATCGGGCGCTGGCCGCTGCTGGTCGTGTTCACGGTGCTGCCGATCCTGACCGCGCATCCGGTGCTGTCCTGGCTGGTGCACCATGCCAGCTTCGCCAACATGCTGGTGGCCGAGCTGTGGCTGTCCTTCATGTATGCCAGCTACAACGGCGCCACCGTGGTCGCGCTTACCGAGATCATGCCGCCGGAAGTGCGCACCGTCGGCTTTTCGCTGGCCTACAGCCTGGCGATGGCGATCTTCGGCGGCTTTACGCCGGTGGTCTCGACCTGGCTGATCCAGTTCACCGGCGACAAGGCCGCGCCCGGCTACTGGATGGCGGCGGCGGCGGCCTGCGGCCTGGTGGCGGCATTGCTGATCTATCGGCCCTGGACCGCCGTGCCCTGGCGTGGCCGGCCCTCGGTCAGCAGCTGAGGGAAGCTGAGGGAAGGCCCTGTCTGGTTCCGGTGATTTTTGGTGAGCATATGCGTACTGCATTCGTGCTACCGTCCGCTGGATACTGAACAAGGAGTCGTCCCAGTGAAAGCGAAGCACCTGCAACACGCCAGCGCACTACTCGCACCCACTTTCGCCATCCTGCTCGCCGCCTGCGCCAACTCGGAACCGCCCAGCGAGCCAACCAGCGCCCCGGTGATCGCCGCCACCGCCGACGGCCAGGTCGGCGCCGTCGACCGCCTCGGCATGCGCAGCTATTTCGCCATTCCGTTCGCCGCGCCGCCGGTCGGCGAGCTGCGCTGGGCGCCGCCGGCGCCGCCACGGAAGTGGAATGGGCGGCTGCAGAAGACCGCCTCCGCCGCACCCTGCCTGCAGACCAGCAACAGCCCGTTCCGCCTGCCCGGCGACAGCGAGGACTGCCTCTACCTCGACGTGCATGCGCCGCTGGGGGAGGGCCCGTTCCCGGTCATGGTCAACTTCCACGGCGGGAACTTCGTCACCGGCGGCACCGTCCAGTATGCGGACCCGTCGCCGCTGGTCAGCAAGGGCGTGATCGTGGTGAACGTCGGCTACCGGCTCGGCGCGATGGGCTTCCTGGCCCATCCGGCGCTGGCCCAGGACGGCGCGGCCGGCAACTACGGCATCATGGACCAGCAGGCCGCCCTGCGCTGGGTGCAGGAGAACATCGTCCACTTCGCCGGCGACAGGAACAACGTCACCATCTTCGGCGAATCCGCAGGCGGCTTCAGCGTCATGACCCACCTGGCTTCGCCGGGCTCGAAAGGCCTGTTCGCCAGGGCCATTGTCCAGAGCGGCAATTACGGCAACGACCGCCAGCTGTCGGCGGCGCAGATGGGCGCGGTCAGCACCAGCATCGTCGACAATGCGATCAAGGCGGCCAGGGCGGCCGGCGCGAGCGGCATCGCCTGCGATGCAAACAACGTCACCGCGGCCTGCCTGCGCAGCCTGCCCGATGCCGTGGTGCGCAACCAGCTCGCCGGCGCCTTTGGCGCGGCGCTGTCGAACCCGGTGCCCTCGGTGGACGGCAAGGTGCTGCCGAAATCCGTGAAGGCGAGCTTCGCCGCCGGCGAGAACACCAAAGTGCCGCTGATCGACGGCACCAACCAGGACGAATACGCGCTGTACGTTGCGATCAGCGAAGCAGGGCGCCGCGACGCCGCATCGCCGCCGAACCGCGATCCCGCCAACACCAGCTTCTCGCTGCCGGCCGCGGCCTACGCGCCGACCATCGCGTCACTGATCGGCGGCGCCGCCAACGTCGACGCTTTGGTCGCGAATTTCTATCCGCTGTCGAATTACGGCGCCAACCCGGCCCTGCAGCCGAGCATCGCGGTGTCCACGCTGGCGACCGACCTCGGCTTCTCTTGCCCGGCCCTGCGCACCGCCCAGCGCGTGGCGGCCCAGAACACGCCGGTCTGGATGTACGAGTTCCGCGACCAGACCGCGATCCCTTCGGTCGGCGTCGAGAACGGCAAGTACTACCTGAGCTTCCCGCAGGGCGCCGCCCACTCCTACGACCTGCAATACCTGTACAACCTGCATCCTCTCGCCAGCGACGAGCAACGCCAGCTGCAGGCTGCGATGTCGCGCTACTGGACCAATTTCGCCCGCACCGGCGATCCGAACAAGGGCAGCGCGGTGGCCGCCAACTGGCCGGCCTTCACCGGCCCGGACAAGGTGCTGGCCCTGGATGTGACGTCCGGCGGCGGCGTCCAGCCGCTGGCCAGCTTCGAAGCCGACCACAAATGCGCGGCGCCCTGGGCCGTGGTGACTTTCTAATTTTCAATTTTTATGGCAATGTCATCGTTCTGATCAAAGACGGAGAATCTCCATGCAGGGAAAACATTTGATGGCCGGCCTGGTCGGCGCCACGCTGGTCGCCGGCATGACCTCGGCTGCCATTGCGGCACCCAATGCTGCGGCAGCCCCGGCCGGCACGGCAGCGGCCGCCGGCCCGGCCAGCGGCTACAGCCAGCCGCCGAAGGAAATCCTCGACGTGATGCGCGCACCATCGCCGCCATCGCCTTCGCTGAGCCCGACCCGCGACAAGCTGATGCTGGTCACGATGGAGGAGTACCCGTCGATCGCCAAGGTCGCCACGCCTTTCCTGCGCCTGGCCGGCGTGCGCATCGAGCCGGGTAACCAGAGCCAGCACGATACCCCGGGCGGCTACGGCATTCCGCCCTGCGTCAGCGCGATCGACCTGGTGCAGGTCGCGGACGCCAAGCAGATCCATGTGAAGCTGCCGGCCAACGCCTGCCCGCGCCGCCCGGTCTGGAGCGCCGACGGCCAGCGCTTCGCCTTCGAGAACGTCACCACCGATGCGGTCGAACTCTGGGTCGGCGACGCGAAAACCGGCGCCGTGCGCCGCTTGGCCGGAGTGCGCCTGAACCAGATGTTCGGCGACCAGATGCAGTGGATGCCGGACCAGAAGACCCTGCTGGTCAAGCTGACGACCGCGCGCAAGGCGCCGCCGGGCGAGGCGCCCGGCTCGGAAGGTCCGGGCATCCAGGAATCGCTGGGCGCGACGGGCCAGAGCAGCACCTACGAAAACCGCGACACCCTGCGCAACCGCCACGACGAAGAACTGTTCAACTATTACGGCACCTCGCAGCTGGCGCTGGTCGATGCCGCGAGCGGCAAGATCACGAACGTCGGCCGCCCCGGCATGTACGAAGAGCTGGACATCGCGCCGGACGGCCGCCACGCCGTCGTCACCGAGATCCGCACCCCTTACTCCTATGTCACCACCTTCGACCGCTTCCCCAAGCAGGTCGATATCTGGGACCTGGGCAAAGGGGCGGGCAAGGGCGCGAAGGACGGCAACCCGGTGGTGCGCGAGATCGCCGCGCTGCCGCTGGCCGACCGCGTGCCGAACCGCGGCGTGCCGACCGGCCCGCGCAGCTTCACCTGGCGCCCAACCGAAGCGGCCACCCTGGTCTGGGCCGAAGCGCTGGACGGCGGCAACCCGAACGTCCAGGCGGCCGAGCGCGACAAGCTGATGATGCTGAAGGCGCCGTTCAACGCCGCCCCCGTCGAGATCGCCCGCACCCAGCAGCGTTACGCTGGCCTGAACTGGAGCGAAAAGGCCGACGTGGCCCTGCTGAGCGACTACGACGTCAACCGCAAGTGGGTCCGCACCTGGCAGATCAATGTCGACGATGCGCAGAATTCGCGCCGCCTGCTCTGGGACATGTCGAGCGACGAGAAGTACGCCGATCCCGGGCGTCCGGTACGCCGCCAGCTGGCCAACGGCTTCCCGGTCGTCAAGCTCGATGGCGACACCATGTACCTGTCCGGCGCCGGTTCCTCGCCCGACGGCGACCGCCCGTTCCTGGACAAATTCGACCTCAAGACGCAGAAGGCCGAGCGCCTGTTCAGGAGCGACAAGGCGTCGTATGAGCAGTTCCTGGGCTTTGCCGGCAACGACACCAAGCGCCTGATGACCTGGTACCAGTCGGCCACCGAGACCCCGAACGCCATCGTGCGCACCCTGGGCGCGGCCGCCACCAGCGCCGCCGCCGGCGAGCCGGCTTACGCATCGACCAGCGCCGCGCTGACCCGCCTGACGGACCCGACCCCGGAAGTCCGCCAGATCAAGAAGCGCCTGGTCAAGTACAAGCGCGCCGACGGCATCGAGCTGTCCTTCACGCTGTACACGCCGCCGGGCTACAAGGAAGGCACGCGCCTGCCGACCATCCTGAACGCCTATCCGCTCGACTACGCGGACGCCTCCAAGGCGGGGCAGACCACCGGTTCCCAGGCCACCTTCACGCGCCTGCGCCAGTACCGCCTGCTGCTGCTGTCGGGCTACGCCATCATCGACAGCGCCGCCTTCCCGATCGTCGGCGACCCGCGCAAGGCCTACGATACCTACACCGAGCAGCTGGTGGCGAACGCCAAGGCGGCCGTCGACGAAGCCGTGCGACTGGGCGTGGCCGATCCGGACCGCATCGGCGTGACCGGCCATAGTCACGGCGCGCTGATGACGGCCAACCTGCTGGCGCACTCGGACCTGTTCCGCGCCGGCGCGGCCACCAGCGGCTCCTACAACAAGTCGCTGACCCCGTTCGGCTTCCAGAACGAGCGCCGCTCGGTGTGGGAAGCGCCCGACGTCTACACCAAGGCATCGACCTTCTTCTACGCGGATAAACTGAAGACGCCGCTGCTGATCGTGCACGGCGGCGACGACGCCAACCCGGGTACCACGCCGCTGCAATCGGTGAAGCTGTACGAAGCGATCCGCGGCAACGGTGGCACCACGCGCCTGGTGATGCTGCCGCACGAGCCGCACTGGTACGCGGCGCGCGAGTCGAACGAACAGCTGGTGTATGAGATGCTGCGCTGGTTCGACAAGTATGTGAAGAATGCGCCGCCGGCGGGGACCCAGACGGCTGCCCGCTGACACATCGCGGCCGGCGCCTTTCCTTCAAAAGCCTGCTCGCGCAGGCTTTTTTTCGCCTGTGTTTACCAGTGCACCGTCCAGGACGGACACTTTGCCTACACTGGGGCTGATCGTGCATTGAAGCGCATGGAAGGATGGCGAATGATGAATTCAGCGGCAACAGTAGAAGAAGGCATCCAGACAGCAGGCGTCGGCAAATTCCAGTACCGCCTGTTCGTCATCTTCGGCCTGGTCTGGATGGCCGACGCCATGCAGGTGCTGGCGATCGGCTTCACCGCGCCGACCATCGCCAGAACCTTCGGCATCGCGATGCCGCGCGCCCTCGAGACCGGCACCTTCTTCTTCGTCGGCATGCTGGTCGGCGCCTTCGTCTTCGGCCGCCTGGCCGACCGCATAGGACGAAGGCCGGTGCTGATGGCGGCGGTGCTAGTCGATGCCTGTTTCGGCGTGGCGTCCAGCTTCGCCCCCGACTTCAGCTGGCTGCTGCTGCTCCGCTTCCTGACCGGCATCGGCGTCGGCGGCACGCTGCCGGTCGACTACACGATGATGGCCGAATTCCTGCCCAGCGACCGGCGCGGACGCTGGCTGGTGCTGCTTGAATCCTTCTGGGCGGTCGGCACCATCCTGCTGGCGGTGCTGGCCCTGGCGGCGGTGCGCTGGGAAAACGATGCCTGGCGCGTGATCTTCTTCGTCACCGGTATCCCGGCCCTGGTCGGCGTCGTGCTGCGCCTGTCGATCCCGGAATCGCCGATGTACCTGAACCGCAGCGGCATGCCGGAGCAGGCGCGCGCGGTGCTGGAGCGGATCGCCAGGGTCAACGGCCGCAGCGTGACCATACCGGCGCTGCAGCCCGAGCAGGCGGCGAAGGCGTCGCTGGCCGCGCTGTTTTCAACGGGCCTGCGGCGCCGCAGCCTGTCGCTGTTCGTGGCCTGGGCGCTGATCTCGATTGCCTATTACGGCGTGTTCGTCTACCTGCCGGTCAAGCTGAGCGCCGAGGGCTTCGGCTTCATGCGCGGCCAGGAATTCCTGATCGTGCTGGCGCTGGTGCAGCTGCCGGGTTTCGCGCTGTCGGCGTATGGCGTCGAGCGCTGGGGACGCAGGCCGACCCTGGTCGGCTTCCTGCTGCTGAGCGCCGCCGGCTGCCTGTGCTACAGCTTCGGCAATGCGACTGCGTTGGTGGTCGGCTCGACGCTGCTGATGAGTTTCGCGCTGCTGGGCACCTGGGGCGCGCTGTATGCCTTCACCCCGGAGGTCTATCCGACCGGTCTGCGCGCCAGCGGCATGGGTATGGCGGGCGCGGTTGCGCGTTTCGGTGGGCTGCTGGCGCCGGCCGTCATCGCACCGGTGATGGCCGCGCATTTCACGCTGGCGCTGGCGATGCTGGCGGCCTTCCTGGCGATCGGCGCGGTGGCGATCCTGTGTGTCGATGTGGAGTCACGCAACCGCGCCCTGGATTGAGGAGAGCAGGCCTACAGGTGAAAGTCCCCAGCCCGTTCCGGCTGGTAAACCACCTCCAGCACCTCGACCGTGATCTCGCGGCCATCCGGGTGCAGCCATCCCATGCGGTCGCCCTCCGACAGGCCGAGCAGGGCGCTGCCGACCGGCGACAGGACCGACAGCGTATCGGGCGCCTGGCCGGCATCTTTTGGATAGACCAGGGTCCGGCACAGCGCGGTGGCATCGCCGTCGAGGCGGAAGCGGACCGTGGAATGCATGGTCACGACGGTCGGCGGCACTTCCCAGGGCTCGACGACCTGCGCCCGCAGCAGTTCTTCCGACAGGGCTTCCTTGCCGGGCACGCGGCTGGGGGCAAGTTTTTCCAGCAGCAGGTCGATACGGTTGAAATCGGTCTTCGACATCATGATCTTCGGGTTCATTTGCCCTCCCTGGTTCAGAATTCGAGACCGGCCAGCAGCAGGCCGGCCGACATGAACATGGCAGCCGCCATGGCGATCCGCTTGCGCAGCCGCTGGCGGCGCGCGAGCAGGCCGTTCAGGGCGGGATAGCCGAGCGGGCGCCGTGGCGCCGATTTGCGATGCATCTTCATACAGATACTCCCATTCAGGTCCGGAAAGGACGACATTGGATACGGCCGCCCGGGTGTCCGGGCGGCGAAGGCATGCTGGAGTGGAGCTCGGCGACCGGCGAAAACGGCCGGCGCCGAGCTTAATGAAGCCGGGCGAGGTGTCGCGGGATGGCGAAGGCCATGCCGCCGGAAGCGAGGGATGTGTGATGGGATGTCATTTATGGTTGCCTTCTAGCAGGCAGCTTGTATATTAGCCCAGATTACCGCTTTTTCAAGACCTGACAAAAACGGGAGGGTGCGGATGCGCGATGCAATCGTCGTCGGTGGCGGCCACAATGGCCTGGTGTGCGCCTTCTACCTGGCCAGGGCCGGGCTCAAGGTGACGGTGCTGGAACAGCGCGAGGTGGTCGGCGGCGCGGCCGTTACCGAGGAATTCCATCCGGGCTTCCGCAACTCGGTGGCCTCGTACACCGTGTCGCTGCTGAACCCCAAGGTGATCCGCGAGATGGACCTGCCCGGCCACGGCCTGCGCGTGGTCGAACGCCCGCTGTCCAACTTCCTGCCGCTGGACGACACGCGCTACCTGAAGGTCGGCGCCGGCAGGATCAGGTCCGAAGTAGCGAGGTTCTCGCAGCGCGACGCCGAGCGCCTCGACGATTATGCCCGGCACCTGGACGCCGCCGCCGACCTGCTGCGCGAGCTGGTGCTGCAGACGCCGCCGAACCGTGTGCAGGGCGGCTGGCTGGATGTGCTGCCGGAACTGCTCAAGGCGGGCAGGCTGGGCGGCCGCATGGCCAGGCTGCCCCTGGACAGCCAGCGCGCGCTGCTCGACCTGTTCACCAAGTCGGCCGGCGACATGCTGGACGGCTGGTTCGAAAGTGCGCCGATCAAGGCCGCCTACGGCTTCGACAGCGTGGTCGGCAACTACGCCAGTCCCTACACGCCCGGCTCGGCCTACGTGCTGCTGCACCATGTGTTCGGCGAGGTGAACGGGAAGAAGGGCGCCTGGGGCCATGCGATGGGCGGCATGGGCGCCATCACCCAGGCAATGGCGAAGGCGGCGCAGGCACGCGGCGTCGAGATCCGCACCGGCTGCGCGGTCAGGGAGATCCTGCTCGACAAGGGCCGTGCCACCGGCGTGGTCACTGCAAAGGGCGAGCGCCTCGATGCGCGCGTGGTCGTATCGAACCTGAATCCGCGCCTGCTCTACACGCGGCTGGTCGACGCCGCCGCGCTGCCACCCGATTTCCTGCGGCGCATGCGGGCCTGGCGCTGCGGCTCCGGCACTTTCCGCATGAACGTGGCGCTGTCCGAGCTGCCGGACTTCAGCTGCCTGCCCGGCCGGCAGGCGGCCGAGCACCATGCGAGCGGCATCATCATCGCGCCCAGCCTGCAGTACATGGAGCGCGCCTACATTGATGCGCGCACGCTCGGCTGGGCGCGCGAACCCATCGTCGAGGTGCTGATCCCGTCGACCCTCGACCCGGGCCTCGCGCCGCCGGGCCAGCACGTGGCCAGCCTGTTCTGCCAGCATGTGGCGCCCCAGCTGCCGGACGGGGCCAGCTGGGACGCACATCGCGAGCAGGTGGCCGACCTCATGATCGATACCGTGACGCGCTACGCGCCCAACTTCAAGGGCGCCGTGATCGGGCGCCAGATCATGAGCCCCCTGGACCTGGAGCGCACCTTCGGCCTGGTCGGCGGCGACATCTTCCACGGCGCGCTCGGGCTCGACCAGCTGTTCGCGGCGCGCCCCATGCTGGGCCATGCCGACTACCGGGGACCCTTGAAGGGGCTGTATACCTGCGGCGCCGGCGCGCATCCGGGCGGCGGCGTGACCGGGGCGCCGGGCCACAATGCGGCGCGCGAGGTGCTGCGAGACCTCGGGCACCGCAGCGTGCACTGAATCAGGCGCGCAGCCGGTCTACCCTTAAACGCTGGCGCTCGTCGCTCAGCGCCCGCACCGCCAGCAGCGCCGCCCCCACCGACGCCAGGCCGCTGGCCCCGGCCAGCAGGAACATCAGCAGGATCTGGTACTTCACCGCTTCCACCGGGTCCATGCCGGCCAGCAGCTGGCCGGTCATGATGCCGGGCAGGGTGATGATGCCGGCGGCCGACATCTGGTTCGCGACCGGGATCATGCCGCGCCGCGTGGCATTCCGTACCAGCGGGCCGATCGCCTCGCGGAAGGGCGTGCCCAGCGCCAGCCGGGCCTCGATGCGGCCGCGCTCGCGCACCACGCCGTCCAGCACACCGTCCAGCGCCAGCGAGGCCGCGTTCAGCACGCTGCCCAGCACGATGCCCATCAGCGGAATCGCATAGCGCGGCGCGTACCACGGGTCGGGCCGCACCGCCGTGGTCAGGGCCAGCAGCACGGTGGCGAAGCCGGCGCAGGCCACCACCGCGGCGCTGATCTGGTAATTCATGTGGCGCTTCAGGCGCTGCTTCGGCCGGGTCGCCACTTCGCGTGCCGCGGCGCCGACCATGAACAGGACCACCGAGGCGGTCGCAAGCGGCGACTCGGCCGCGAACACGCTGCGCAGCACGATGCCGACGATCGCCAGCTGCACCACCATCCGCACGGCGGCAATCAGGATCTGGCGGTGCACGCTCAGGCGCAAAGCCAGCGAGAGCGCCGCATCGAGCAGGATCAGGAGCGCGGCCGCCAGCAGGTCCCAGGTTCCGAGATGGATCGCGTTCATGCCGTCGTGAGCCTTCCCTGGCTCAGGTGGAAGACGCGCTGCGCCATCCGTCTGGCCTGTTCCGCCGAGTGGGTGACGATGAGGATCGCCATGCCGTCCGCCAGGCGCGACGCCAGCAGCGCCTCCGCGCGTTCCACCGAATCCGGATCGAGGGCGGCGGTCGGCTCGTCGAGCAGCAGCACGCGCGGTGCGGCGGCCAGCGAGCGCACCAGGGCCAGGCGCTGGCGCTCGCCGGTGGACAGGCGTTCGATGTCGGTGTCCAGCAAGGCGGCCGACAGACCGAGCGCACGCAGGGTCTCGTCGACGAAGCCGCGCTGCTTGCCGCTGAAATGCTCTGCCGCCGTGGCCTCCCACCACGCCGGCTCGGCGGCCTGGTAAACCACTTGCGAACGCCAGGCGGGCGCCGGCATCGTCCTGCTCGAGCGGCCCTCGAGCAGGGCCTCGCCCTCGTGCGGGTCGAGGTCGGCCAGCATGCGCAGCAGCACGCTCTTGCCGGCGCCGGACGGGCCCTGGATCGCAACGCATTCGCCGGCCCGCAGGTCGAAGTCGAAGGGACCGCCGAAGGGCGAGCGCATCCCGCGCGCGGACAGCAGCGCGGTGGAAGTGGACGACATTGTTTCTCCTTGTGCGACACGAATCAGGCGCAATTGTTACATTATTGCTAATGTTTCGCATCGTACCGAATCGGAGTCCAATGAACGCCTCACCACCCCCATCGAAAGCCATCCGCCACGCCTGCGCCATGCTGCTCGCGCTGGCGGCCGGCGCGGCACAGGCCCAACTGATCGACCAGCCCACCCCGGCCCAGCCTGCCGTCGAGCCCGTGCCCGGCCCCGCGGCCAGCCCGGACCGGCGCCCGCCCGCCGAGGTGCGGCCGTACAAGAGCTACGGCGCGGCGGCGCTGGAAATCCTCGCCTTCCAGGTGGTGCTGAACCGGGTCGACCATGCCTTCGTCAAGCCGGACGACTATGGCGTCACGATGGGCTCGATCCGCCGCAACCTGCACAGCGGCTGGGTCGAGGACCGCGATCCCTTCGAAATCAACCAGATGGGCCACCCCTACCAGGGCTCGGTCTACTTCAACATCGCGCGCGCCAACGGCCTGACATTCTGGGAATCGATGGGTTATGCCTTCGCCGGCAGCGCGGTGTGGGAAATCGCCGGCGAAACGACACCGCCCTCGCGCAACGACCAGATCACGACCAGCTTCGGCGGCAGCTTCCTGGGCGAGGCCCTGTACCGGATGGCGAGCATGGTGCTGGACCGCGGCGACGGCTCGGCCCCGCTGCTGCGCGAAGCCGGGGCGGCGGCGGTCTCGCCGGCGCTGGGCTACAACCGCCAGAGCGGGCGCGCGCGGCGCGCGGCATCGCTGTGGGCCGGTGCGCCGCCGGCCACCTTCATGCGCCTGCAACTGGGCGCCAGCAACCCGACCAGCAGCAACGTCGGTCCTTCGCTGGCGACCAAGCGGCGCGAGGTGGCGGCCGATTTCTCGATGGAGTATGGCCTGCCGGGCATGGGCGGATACACCTATCGCAAGCCCTTCGACTATTTCCTGTTCCGTGCCCGCGTCTCCAACGTCAACGGCCTGGAGAGCCTGACCTCGCGCGGCCTACTGTTCGGCGCGCCCTACGGCCAGGGCGAGCATGTGCGCGGCATCGCCGGTATCTACGGCAGCTACGATTATCTGTCGCCGCAGCTGTTCCGCATCGCCAGCACCGCGGTGTCCGTGGGCAGCAATGCGCAGATGTGGCTGTCGCGGGACCTGGCGCTGCAGGGCCATGCCTCGGCCGGCGTGGGGTACACCGCCACCGGCACGATCCGCGCCAGCTCCGGCAACCAGTACCACTATGGCTTCGCGCCCCAGAGCGTGCTGGGGCTGCGCGCGATCTACGGCGACCGGCTGTCGCTGGACCTGCGCGAGAGCGCCTTCTTCGACGGCAGGGTCAGCAACGCCGACACCGGCGGCAACGACCGCGTGCTGCGCGGCGATGCATCGCTGACCTGGCGCATCAGCGGCCAGCACGCGCTCGCGCTGAAGTACCTGACCTCGCGCCGCAAGTTCTCCTTCCCGAACGTGCTGGAACGCCAGCAACGCTACGATTCGGTGGGCCTGTACTACACCTGGATGCCGACGCGCGACATGGGCGCCGTGAACTGGTAGGCGCGATCCGGCAGCTCAGCGCAGGAAGGCGCGCAGCACGTCGGCGCTCTGGTCCATGCCGGCCTTCAGGCGGCGCTCGGCCAGGGCCGCGCACTGGTCCATGCCGCCGACGCCCTGGTCGGCCGCCTTGGCGGCCAGCGCCTTGGCCGCGATGCCGAAGCCGAGGATGGCTTCGTCCCAGCTCAGTCCCGAAGCCAGCGCATGTTCGACCACGTGCGCGGCCAGCGCGCCCAGGCGCTCGACGCGCGCGGCATCCATATTCCCGAGTTTCAGCATGCTTGCTCTCCATGAAGGTTGGGGCAAAGGCCCGATGCCATTCTTGTAGCATGCAAGGGAGGCGGTCTTCTGTTCGGTGGCGCGCGCCCGGAGAATGACAGAAATGCTACATTCGTCCGCATGCACGCAGACTTCGACCTCACCGCGACTTCCATGCCCGAGCCGGCCCGGCCCCGCCGTGTGCTGCGCATGCGCAGGGACGTCCTCGCCACGGTCGAGGACATGGTGGTCGACGAAGTGCCGGTGGCGCTGGTCTACAACGGCATCTCGCATGCGGTGATGATGGCGACCCCGGGCGACCTGGAAGAATTCGCGCTCGGCTTCTCGCTCAGCGAAGGCATCATCGCCGACCCCGGCGAGTGCTACGGCATCGAGATCGAACCGGGCCGCGACGGCATCGCGGTGCAGCTGCGGATCGCCGGCGGCGCCTTCAATGCCTTGAAGGAGCGGCGCCGCAGCATGGCCGGCCGCACCGGCTGCGGCCTGTGCGGGGTCGAGAGCCTGCAGCAAGTGTCGCGCGCGCTGCCGCAGCTGGCGCCGGCACGCGGTTTCCACGCGGCGGCCGTGCGGCAGGCCCTCGATGCGCTGGGCGCGGAGCAGGCCCTGGCGCGCTGCACCGGCGCCGCCCACGCAGCCGCCTGGTGCGGCATGGACGGCGGCCTGCGCATCGTGCGCGAAGACGTCGGCCGCCACAATGCGCTGGACAAGGCGATCGGCGCGATGGCGCGCTCGCGCGTCCAGCCGGCAGGCGGTTTCCTCCTGATTACCAGCCGCGTGAGCTTCGAGATGGCGCAGAAGGCCGCGATGGCGGGCGTGCCGGCGCTGGTCGGGATGTCGGCGCCAACCCTGGCGGCGGTGGAGCTGGCCGAGCGCGCCGGCATGACCCTGCTGGCCTTCGCGCGCGGACGCGACTTCGTCTGCTACAGCCACCCGCAAAACCTGACAGTGGATTAATCCCGCGCGGCGTTGACGTTATCGTGGACGTGCGCCGCCGGCAGGAACCAGTTCATCAGCACGGCGCAGATGCCGCCGGTCGCCACCCCCGACTCCAGCACATGGCGCAGCGCCGCCGGCATGTGGGCCAGGAATTCCGGCACCTGCGACACGCCCAGGCCCAGCGCCAGCGACACCGCGATGATCAGGAGCGCGCGGCGGTCCAGCGTGATGCTGGCCAGGATGTTGATGCCGGCCGCCGCCACCGCGCCGAACATGACCATGACGGCGCCGCCCAGCACCGGTTCCGGCACCGCCTGGATCACGCCGGCCACGCCGGGGAACAGGCCCAGCACGACCAGGAACAGGGCGATCCACATGCCGACATGGCGGCTGGCGATGCCGGTCAGCTGGATCACGCCGTTGTTCTGGGCGAAGATCGAGCTGGGGAAGGTGTTCAGCAGGCCGGCCAGCAGCGAGTTGGCGCCGTTGACCAGCACGCCGCCCTTGATGCGGCGCATCCAGACCTCGCCCTCGACCGGTTCGCGCGAGACCTTGCTGGTCGCGGTCACGTCGCCGATCGCCTCCAGCGAGGTGACCAGGTAGATCACGATCATCGGGATAAACAGCGACCAGGAGAAGCTCAGGCCGAAGTGCAGGGGCCGCGGCACCTGGAACCAGGCCGCTTCGTGCATGCCGGTGAAGTCGAGCCGTCCGAGCGCGCCGGCCAGCAGGTAGCCGGCCGCCAGCGCGATGATGATGGCGCCGCTGCGCATCCACACCACCGGGATCCGGTTCAGCAGCACGATGATCGCCAGCACGGTCCCCGACAGCAGCAGGTTCTCGCCGTTGGCAAAGGTCCCGTTCGACATCGCCGCGAAGCCGCCGCCCATGCTGATCAGGCCGACCTTGATCAGCGTGAGGCCGATCATCAGCACCACGATGCCGGTGACCAGCGGCGTGATCATGCGCCGGATGAAGGGGAGGATGCGCGACACCCCCATTTCGATGAAGGAGCCGGCGACCACCACCCCGAAGATCGCCGCCATCACGGCTTCGACCGGCGTGCCCGCCTTGACCATCAGGGTGCCGCCGGCGATCAGCGGGCCGACGAAGTTGAAGCTGGTGCCCTGCACGATGAGGAGGCCGGCGCCGAAGGGGCCGAAGCGGCGGCACTGGACGAAAGTGGCGATGCCCGACACCACCAGCGACATCGAGACGATCAGGTTGGTATCGCGCGCCGACACGCCCAGCGACTGGCAGATCAGCAGCCCGGGGGTGACGATGGGGACGATGATCGCCAGCAGGTGCTGCAGGGCGGCGAGGATGCCGACCCAGGCGCGGGGCCGGTCTTCGAGGCCGAGGACCAGATCCGGGACGGTGTCTTCTGCGGACAGCGGGGGGCGTGTGTTCATGGCGGGCGCGGGCAAAATCCGGATTCTACAGGGAGATGCCGGCGCGGCGCGCTCAGCGCCGCCGGTTCTTCCGCAGTTCGCTGCCGCACAGGCAGATGCACAGCAGCGCCGCCATGGTCCACAGGCACCAGGCCGCGGGCAGGGCCGTCATGATGGTCAGGGGCCGCGCACTTGCTGCCAGCGACAGCGCGGCGCCCGCCGCCAGTGCAAGCAAGGACAGCAGCAGGTGCTGGCGGTGAACCCGGCACCTGGTCCAGGGCATGCAGCAGCAGGCCAGGGCCAGCAGGGCATTGAACAGGACCGAGCCGCTGGCGAGCGCCGCGCCGAAGGCCGCGCCACTGGCGAACAGCAGGGCGAACGCCAGTTTGCCGGCCGTGTGCACGCCCGGCGGCCGCATGCCGGTACGGAGGTAGCGCGGGCAGGCGGCGTGGAAGCGGCGCAGCGAGCAGACCATGACGGGCGCGCAGGCAAGGGTGTTGATCAGGTGGGGCATGGCGCCGGCATGGGCACCGACGATCCAGACCGCGAGGACGGTCCAGCCCAGACAGCAGAACAGCAGGGCGGTGAAGGCGAGGTTGGCCGGTGATTGCCGGGCCACCGACGGCGTTGCTGGTATCGCTGCTGGTTTCATCGGCCGCTCCCGGTGTTGACGCAAGCCCTCAGGATGCGCCTGCGATTCGGAAGAGCCGCTGACCCCGCTCAAACCGGGCTCATCTTCCGTCGCGGGCTTCCTGTTCCGGCTCGTCGAGCGTACGGGCCACCGGCAGGTGCCAGTCGTAGCGGATCGCCGCCATGCGCAGGCCGAAGCACAGCACGGCGCCTGCCGCGGCCATCGGTCCCGACGGCAGGCCCAGCACATGGCCGCTCACCACCACCGCGGCGCCCGCCAGGGCGGCCACCGCATACACCTCGGCGCGCAGCACGGCCGGCACCTGCGACAGCAGCACGTCGCGCGCCACCCCGCCGCCGACGCCGGTCAGCATGCCGAGCAGGGCGGCCATCCAGGGCGCCAGGCCGTACACCAGCGCCTTCTGGGCGCCGGCCACGCAGAACAGGGCCAGGCCGGCGCCGTCGAAGATCAGCACCGGATTCTTCAGGTGGCGCACCTTCGGGTACCAGAAGAAGATCAGCAGGCCCGCCATGACCGACACCAGCAGGTAGCGCCAGTCGCTGATGGCCGCCGGCGGCGTCGCCCCGATCAGCAGGTCGCGCACGATGCCGCCGGAGTTGGCCGCCACGAACGAGAGGACCAGCACGCCGAAGATGTCGAGCCGGCGCTTGACGCCGGCGGTGGCGCCGCTGAGCGCGAACACGAAGGTGCCGACCAGGTCGAGGGTCAGGACGAGCGTCTTGAGGGCCGCCGCCACGTCGAGGGAAACTGCCGGGAACATCGGGTGTCTTTACTCTGCATTGAAAGGGCCGACACTATAGCATCGCTGCCCGAAAAACAGGCGGCCGGCACGCGCATCCGGCCTGAATTCGTCGTACACTGGACAGTACGACAAGAACAACCGGCCAGCATCAGGAATCCATGATCATCTCTTCCGCCACCGACTTCCGCGAAGCCGCGCGCCGCAAGCTGCCTCCCTTCCTGTTCCACTATCTCGACGGCGGCGCCGGCGCCGAGCAGACCCTGCGCGCCAACGTCGACGACCTGCAGGCGATCCGCCTGCGCCAGCGCGTGCTGCGCGGCTCGGAAGCCCTCGACATCTCGACCCACTGGTTCGGCCAGCAGCACGCGCTGCCGATCGCGCTGGCGCCGATCGGCCTGGCCGGCATGTACGCGCGCCGCGGCGAAGTCCAGGCGGCGCAGGCGGCCTGCCGCGCGAACATCCCCTTCATCCAGTCCACGGTCTCGGTCTGTTCGCTGGCCGAGGTGTCGGCCAAGGCCAGCAAGCCGATCTGGTTCCAGCTCTACGTGCTGAAGGACCGCGGCTTCATGCGCGACGTCATGCGCCGCGCAGCAGAACTGGGCGCCACCACGCTGGTGTTCACGGTCGACATGCCCGTGCCCGGCAACCGCTACCGCGACCTGCACAGCGGCATGAGCGGCCCGGCCGGTCCGCGCCGCCGCATCCTGCAGGCGATGACCCACCCGCGCTGGGCCTGGGACGTCGGCCTGTTCGGCCGGCCGCATGATCTCGGTAATATCTCCACCTACCGCGGCCACGCCACCGGGCTCGAGGACTATATCGGCTGGCTCGGCTCCAACTTCGACCCTGGCATCAGCTGGCAGGATCTGCAGTGGATCCGCGACGAGTGGAAGGGCAAGCTGGTCCTGAAAGGCATCCTCGACGTCGAGGACGCGCGCGACGCCCTCGGCTTCGGCGCCGACGGCATCGTGGTCTCGAACCACGGCGGCCGCCAGCTGGACGGCGCGCCATCCTCGGCCAGCGTGCTGCCGGCGATCGCGGAAGAGGTCAAGGGCAGGATGACGATCTTCGCCGACGGCGGCGTGCGCACCGGCACCGACGTGTTCCGCATGCTGGCGCTGGGCGCGGACGGCGTGCTGATCGGCCGCGCCTTCATCTATGCGCTGGCAACCAGCGGCCAGGCCGGGGTCGAGCGCCTGCTGGCGATCATGGAGAAGGATTTGCGGACGAACATGGTGCTGACCGGGGCGCGGTCGCTGCGCGAGATCGGACCGCATCTGCTGGCGCGCTGAGCCGGACAAGCCGCCGGTACCCGCACGATGCTGCTGCTCCTGATCTTCCTCGCCGGCCTCTGGGCCGGCATCCAGAATACCCTGGCCGGCGGCGGTTCCTTCGTCACGCTGCCGGCGCTGATCCTGTCCGGCATGTCGCCGCTGGCGGCCAACATCACCTCGACGGTGGCGCTGTTTCCCGGCCAGGTCACTGCCGGCTATGCGGGCCGCAAGCTGGTGACCGGGGCGGCCGGGCTGCGCTTTCGCACCCTGTTCATCCTGAGCATCCTCGGCGGCGCGCTTGGGGGCCTGCTCTTGCTGCACACCTCACCGAAAGTGTTCGCGCGCCTGGTGCCCTGGCTGGTGCTGTTCGCCACCGTCGTCTTCACCTGGGGCAGCTTCTTCCGCAAGGCATCAAGCGAGCAGGCGGCGCAGCTAGGGCCCTTCGCCACCGGCACGGCGCAATTCCTGATCGCGGTCTACGGCGGCTATTTCGGCGGCGGCATCGGCATCCTCATGATGGCGGCGCTGACGATGGCCGGGCTGTCGGCGCGCAACGCCGGCGGCACCAAGAACGTGCTGGCCGGCGTGATGAACGCGTCGGCGGTGGCCCTGTTCATCACCTCGCCCGAGCTGCACTGGCTGCAGGCCGGGGTGCTGGCCGCAGGCGCGATTCTCGGCGGCCTGGCCGGCACCTGGGCACTGCACCGGGTCAACGAGAAGGCGCTGCGCGTGGCGATCGTCTGCATCGGCGTGGCGCTGACCGCCGGCCTGTTCCTGCGTCCTCTCTAACCAGGCCGGTTTTCGATGCCGTCCAGCCAGTCGAACACCGCCGGCCAGATCCGCGCGTGGGCGCTGCGCCCGACCAGCACGCCCACGTGCTGCAGGTTGACGCCGACGTCGCCTCCGTAGTGCAGTACAAGCTTGCGCGGGCTGGCCGCGGCTTCGTGGAAGGGCAGCACGGCCGCCGGCGGAATGAGCTTGCTGCGCGGATCGACCACGCTCAGCAGCGGCGTGCGTAGAGTCTGCGGGCCGATGCGCCGGCCGCCGATGTGCAGTTCGCCGCGCATGAATTCGTCGCGGCGGTACAGCGATTCGACGATGTCGCCGAACAGCCGGCCCGGCAGCGCGAATTCGTCATGGGTCCAGCGCTCGACCTGCAGGTGGGTCGCCAGCGCCTTCGGGTCGCCCAGCGACAGCCAGCGGTCCGTCCAGCGCTCCCACTGGAAGGCCTGGGGTTTGGCGAGCGCGCTCATGGTGTTCAGAAAAGCGCCCGGCACCTGGCCGAAGCTGCCGGCAACTTCGCGCGCATCGGGCGTGGCCTGCACCAGCCGGTTGAAGCAGCAGAATGCCGGGTCGAAGTGCAGCGGCGATTCGAGCAGGATGGTGGCGCGCAGTTCGTCCGGATGCAGGCAGCTGTGGATCGCGGCCAGCACGCCGCCCAGCGAATGGCCGGCGATGGCCGGCTTGCCGGTACTGCCGTCGGCGCGCATGGCCTCCCGGCAGGCACGCAGCAGGCGTCCGGCGTAATCCGCGAGGTCGAAGCCCGCCGCCTGGCCGGCCTCATCCAGGGGCTCCCATTCCGCCAGGTAGACACGGTAACCGCGCTCCATCCAGCGCCGCACCACGCTGACTTCCGGCGCCAGGTCCCAGATGTAGGCGCGCTTGATCGGCGCCGGCACCAGCAGCACGGATGGGCCTTCGGCGGCCTGCGGGCCGTAGCGGCGCAGGTGCAGCCCGGGCTCGCGGTGCGCCGTGGTGGACGGGGTGGTGCGCGGGCCGTAGCCGGCGCGTTCCATCATCAGGCCGCGCGCCTGGCGCGTACGGTCCATCTGCTTCAGGGCCATGGCACCGAGGGGGCCGAAGGCGTTCGAGTTCATTGCGTGCATGGCGGTCTCGTTCGTGCGTAAAGACAGCAATGTACGCCAGGGCGGACCGCGCACGATTGCCGCATGCAGCGAACCCGGGCGCAGCTTGAGGCGCATCCAAAACATGGCCGCAATTCCGCCGGCGGATGTAGCATGGAGGCATGCCTTACCGCCTGCTGGCCGATGTGGTGCTGCTGTTGCACCTCGGCTTCATCCTGTTCGTCGTGTTCGGTGCGCTGCTGTTCCTGAAACAGCGGCGCCGGCGGCGCTGGCTACCCGTCCACCTGGCGGCGGCCGGCTGGGGCTTCCTGGTCGAAGCCACCGGCGCCATCTGTCCGCTGACCTGGGCGGAGCTGCATTTCCGCCGCCTGGCCGGCGAGGCCGGCTACGAAGGCGGCTTCATCGACCACTACTTGTTGCCGCTGATCTATCCGGCCGGCCTGACGCGCGAACTGCAGGTCGGGCTGGGCGTCGGCGTGCTGGCGATCAACGCGCTGCTGTACGCGTGGATCTGGCGACGCGGCCGGGTGCCCGGCCGATAGGCGGCTAATGCGCGATCAGCAGCGGCACCGGCGCCCGTTCCAGCAGTTCGCGCGTGGTTCCGCCCAGCATCCACTCGCGGTAGCGGCTGTGGCCGAAGGCGCCGGTCACCATCAGTCCGGCACCGCAGCTGCGGGCGAGTGCAGACAGGGTGTCGCCGACCGTGGCGCGGGTGCGCTCGACCACGACGTCGACCTGCAGGCCGTGACGCGCCAGGTAGAGCCCCATGTCGGCGCCCGGCTGCTCACCGTGCAGCTCCGACAGCGCATCGGGATTGATCACCGCCAGCTTGACGGCGGCGGCATGCTCCAGCAGCGGCAGGGCGGCCGCGATCGCGCGCAGCGCCTGCGTGCCGCCGTCCCAGCCGACCACCGCCGTGCCCGGGATCGGCTCGCCCTGGTATTCGCGCGGCACCACCAGCACCGGCCGCGCGCCGCGCAGCGCCACGTGCTCGGGCAGCCCGCGCACCCGCAGCGGCAGGCCGGCCTGGTCGCCGCCGTCCTGGCTCAGCACCACCAGGTCGGCATAGCGCGACTGGAGCAGCAAGGCGTAGCGCGGGTCGTCTTCGACCAATCCGGCGTCGATCGAGGCCACGCCCAGCCGGCCCGCGGCCTGCCTGAAACCTTCCAGGTGGGCGCGCGCGGCCTCGCGCAGCTCCCGGAAATCGTCGCCGATCACCGGCGCCGCCATCGAGCCGGTCAGCAGGCTGTAATCCATCCAGGAGATGCCGGTGGCGGCGCTGCCGACCAGGTGGGCGTCGTACTTGACGGCGAGCAGGGCGGCTGCGCGCAGCCGGCTTTCCTGGCGTGCGCTGCCGTCGACATGGACAACGATGACCTTGTACATGCTGGTTCCTCCCAGGGTGGGGCGGCTATCTCCACTTTAGGCCTGCATGCGGCGGCTGTCAAAGCCGCGCTGTCAACGCTGCGGCCGGAACATCCGGAACAGCTGCTCCGGCCCGATCGTGAAGTAATCGGCCGGCCCGCCGCCGCGCAGGATGGGCTGGGCCGCGGCAGTGTCGTAGACGCCGTCCTTCAGCAGCGCGCGGTCGATATGGACGCCGACCACCTCGCCCAGCACCAGCCAGGTTTCCACCTTTCCGCCATCGGCGCCCTGCAGCTGGATCAGCTGGCTCAGGCGGCACTCCATCGATACCGGACTCTCGAGCACGCGCGGTACGCCCACCGTGCGCGAGGGCGCGGGCGTGAGGCCGCTGAGCGCGAACTCGTCGGTATCAGGGGGCACCGCGGCGCAGGTCTGGTTCATCTGTTCGGCCAGCGTGCGGGTCGCGAGGTTCCAGCAGAACTCACCCGTCTCCTCGATATTGCGCACCGAATCCTTCCAGCCGATGCTGGCGAAGCCGACGATGGGCGGCACGTAGTTGAAGGCGTTGAAGAAGGAGTAGGGCGCCAGGTTCAGGATCCCGGCCTTGTCGCGCGTCGAAATCCAGCCGATCGGGCGCGGCCCGACGATGGCGTTGAAGGGATCGTGCGGCAGGCCGTGGCCCTGGCGCGGCTCGTAGAAGTGAAACGCTGTGTTCATGTCGGCTCCTTGCTGGGTCTGCAACGATACCGCATCCGG
>Ga0265798_10002189_pt1 | contig 29045 bp, 31 predicted proteins | sample P3T30metagenome_FD_192430 | JGI IMG/M metagenome (GOLD analysis project Ga0265798, IMG submission 192430) | Plant litter microbial communities from East Loma Ridge, Irvine, California - P3 T30 | ecosystem: Environmental > Terrestrial > Plant litter > Unclassified | place: USA: California...
CACGCTGCTGTGTTGCGCATAATCCGATTTCAGGTCGTCGATCAGCTCGTTGATCTCCTTGCTGAGGTCATTCGAGTAATACTCGTTCCTCGCGCGGATTTCCCTGATGATTTTTTTGACATTATTGCCGAATAGTCCCATGTTAGATCTGTTTTGCTTTTAGAGACTTCAAATGTACGTAAAATTAAACATACGCTAATGTTAAGTTTAACTTTGCCAAACATCAGCTGTTGATTATCAATGCATTGCCTCCGATATGTCGATCTTGTTCCGGCTCTTTTTCACAAGCAGGATGACCGGGATGCACAATAGGAACAGCACGCCGAGGTAAATGAAGATGTCCATGTACGACATGACGGTTGCTTGCTTCATCACCGATCCGTCCATAGCCTGATATGCTTTTGCCAACGCTTCGTTCGATGAAAATCCTTTGGCCATGAAGCCTTGCTGCATCTGGTTCACGCGTTCTGCCACATTGGGTTTCGTAATGTCGAGGTTTCCGACGAGGTCCACGCGGTGCGACTGCGAAAAACGTGTAATAAACGTTGTGATGATGGCAATACCGAACGATCCGCCCAGCTGACGCATCATTCCGGTAAAGGCCGCACCTTCGCCGATGTGTTTGCCTTTCAGCGTGGAAAGCGCCATTGTCGTGATCGGGACGAAAAGCAATCCGAGCCCCAGGCCACGCATGATCAGCGGCCAGAAGAAGTGCTCGGCTCCCGTATCGGGCGTCATGACATTATACATCCAGAACGTGAAGATGAAGAAAATCGCAAATCCGACGGCCACCATATACGTCTGCGGAATGCCTTTCTGGATCATGTTTCCGATGATCGGCATCATAAAGGCCGTGGCCAGCGAGCCCGGTATCAGCAGCAGTCCGGCATCGGTTGCCGTCCATCCAAGGATCTGCTGGGTATAGATCGGGATCACAAGCGTCGATCCGTACAATCCGAATCCGAGAATGAAACACATGAAAGTTCCCACCCTCAGGTTGCTGTCTTTCAAAACGCTGAGGTTCACCACCGGATATTTGTACGTCAGTTCCCTCCAGATGAACGCCAGTAATCCGACTACGGATACAACGCTCAGCGTCGTGATCAGCGGATCGTCGAACCAATCGTCCTGCTGGCCGTGCTCCAGAACGAACTGCAGCGATCCGATGAACGAAATCAGGAAAACGATGCCCCACCAGTCGACCTGGCTGGCTTTGAGTTTTTCGGCATATTTCGGGCTCTTCACAAACGTAAGGGTCAGGAATGTCGCGACAAGTCCGATAGGAATATTGATGTAAAAGATCCACGACCAATCCCAATTGTCGGTAATGTAACCCCCGAGCGGCGGGCCGAGAGTAGGTCCTACGATAACACCCATTCCGTAGATCGCCTGGGCCATTCCGCGTTTTGCCGCCGGATAACTTTCGGTAATAATCGTCTGAGCCGTGACGAGCAACGCACCGCCACCGAGGCCCTGAATAAAACGAAAGGCGACGAGCTCCCAGATATTGGTTGCGTTTCCGCAAAGGAACGAGGCGACCGTAAAGATGATGATCGAGACCGCGAAATAGTTGCGGCGCCCGAATTGTTGCGACAGCCAGCTCGTCAGCGGGATCACGATTACATTGGCGATGGCGTAGGCCGTGATAACCCAGGCCACGTCGGTCAGTGTCGCTCCGAGCGAGCCGCGCATGTGGGTGAGGGCCACATTGACGATAGTCGTATCGACAATCTCGAGCAAAGCACACATGACGGCCGTAATGGTGATGATCACGCGCCGGAAACCATATTCGACAAGGGCGTCCGGATTTTGGGTTGCAGACATTTAAGTAATAATGAATAGTTAATAATTAATAATTACGGGATGATTTTAGCCATCAGTCAAAATCAAAAATCTATCAATGAACAAGTTTCGTGTGGAAATTATTTATAATTCATTTTTAATTATTAATTAATCCGAACGTCCACTTCCACATTCATCCCCGGACGTAATTTTTTCAGCTTTTCCATATCGTTCTTGTTTGTCAGGGCGATCTTAACGGGAAGACGCTGGACGGTCTTGACGAAGTTTCCTGTGGCATTGTCAGGCGGAAGCAGGGAAAAACGTGCTCCGGTCGCAGGGGAAAAGGATACGATCTCGCCTTCAAACTCCGTGTCAGGATACGCATCGACCTTTACGATGGCTTTCTGGCCGATGACCATCTTGTCGAGTTGTGTTTCCTTATAGTTGGCCACGACCCAGACGTCCTGGTTATTGATGATGTAAAACAGCGATTGTCCCGGCTGTACCAATTGTCCCGGCTGGACGTTCACTTTTGAAACCTGTCCGTCGACGGCTGCCGTGACGACCGTGTAGCTTTCGTTGAGTTGGGCGGCGGCCAAAGCGGCTTTTGCGCGGTTGATGTTCGCGGCGGCGACTTCCGTCTGCTTGCCCGAAACCGTGCTTCTGGCCTGGCTCACCGATTTCTGGTAGGCGCTGGCGCGTTGCTGATCCTTCAGGATCTTGACCTGGTTTTTCGCTTCAAGAAAAGTAGCCTCGGCCTGCTCGAATTGCTGTTTTGTGATCGAACGTTTGTCATATAGGTTTTTGTAGCGGTCGTAATCTGCCTGGGCGCGCGTCAACCGGATACGTGCCGATTCGATGTTCCCGCCGGCCGACTGCACGTTGGCTTCCGATACGGAAACTCCCGCAGAAGCGCTTCCGACATCTGCTTTCGAAACGGCATAACTACCTTCGGCTGCAGCCAGAGCCGCCTTTGCATCCTCGACTCTCACGACATAATCCTTGTCGTCTATCGTGAACAACGTATCGCCTTTTTTGACGTAATCGTTATCCTTGACATAAACTTTGGTCACATAACCCGAAACGCGAGGGATGATCGGGTTCATGTTCTTTTCGATCTGGGCGTCGTCTGTAGATTCGTGCCCTCTGGAATGGATGAATTTATAGATTCCGAACGTTCCGCCAACCAGGATGAGTATGGCGAAGATCACTAAAAACTTTTTGTTCGTTTTTTTCTTTTCCTGTTGTTTTTCTTCTTTCATGATGCGTATCAGTTGACTTTGAATGATTGTGTTAGTTGTCCGTTGGCCTCGAGCAGCTCGTAGTATTTGAGCACGATGTTGGCCTTTGAATAGGCAAGGTTGATTTTGGCGTTGAGGTCGTCTATGTCGGCTTCGAGAAGATCGTTCGTATCGACGAGCCCGTTGTCGTATTTATCTTTCACGATCCTGAAATTCTCATCGGCCTGACCTACGGCCTCGTTGTACACTTTGTCCTGCTTGAGCGACAATTCATAGTCTTCGCTAGATTTTACGACCTCTTCTTTTATCTGGTCGGATAAAATCGCATGTTGCTGTTCCAGTTCAGATGTACGGCTTTTCGCAGCTTTCACATTCTTGCCGTTTTTAAAGATCGAGCTCAGATTATACGAAATCCCTACGCCGACGTTCATTGCATTTTCCACTCGCACGACGTTTTCCAGATCGAGGGCAACGTAACCACCGGTAAGTGCGAGGCTCGGATAATAATCGGCTTTGGCCACTTTTACCTGAGCTTCCGACGCCTTTTTCGCGAATTCAAGCGCTTCAAGGTCCTTTCGGCTTTGCAAAGCTTGTTCTTCGGAATTCAACGTCATCCCGAAAATATCCTGGCTCACGTTCTCCGGACTGACTTCCAGCTGTGTCCCGGCCGGTAACTTGAGCAATGTCACCAGATAATAATTGATGACGCGCTCGTTCTTTTCCGCCTCGTCCAGCGACAGTTGTATCCTCGACTGCGTCAGTTGCGCCTTGAGCAGGTCGTTTCTGGCGATGAGGCCGTTTTCTTCCATATTGGTGAAATCGGTAACGCGCTGCTGGCTGCTTTTGAGGCTTTCACGCAAGAGTTCGATCGATTTCTGGACTTTGTAAAGATCGGCGTAATACTGAACGACCTGCATGGCGATTTCTTCCTTCGAGTGAGCGGCGTTGGCCTGTTCCGATTTATACATATTTTCGGATGCTTTAATGCTGTTTCTCAGTTTCCCGCCGGAAAATATCGGCATCGACAAACTCGCCTGTCCGAATATCAGCTGGTTCACTTTCGGACTGGAGGCGCCTTCACCTGTATTTTCCCCGTCGCTGGATTCGCCAGAGCTTTTGAGGTTCACATCGGCGTTAGCCAATCGCAGGTACTGGCCGGAAATTTTCAGGTCCGGGTATTGGTTCATCTTCGTGCTTTGGGTACCGAAGTTTGCGGTGTTGACACGTGTATCGGCCAAAACCGCCCTGTTGCTTGATGTCACGGCCATTCTGACGGCTTCGTCCAGCGGCAGGCTTTTCTTTTGTGCCTGAAGCTGACTGAACCCGGAAAACAGCAGCGTCAACGCGATAATCTTACTGATTTTCATTTTTGAGCAGCGCTTTAATTACTTGTTTAATATGTTGGGTAAGTTCGTTTTTTACGAAGTTTTCGTATTGCAGATCGGTCTTGAGATCGAGTATTTCCTCGAACATCGTCCGGCTCATCTGGAATTGGAAGTAGGTTCCGATGATCGTCGTCGGGATCAGTTCGATGCGGATGTCGGTCCTGAAGTCGCCCGATTCCTGCCCGTCCTGAATAATCGCCCTCAGCGTCTCGAGGTTGCGTTTTTTCATGTCGTTGAATTCGGCAACTTTAAGCGCCCGTTTCTTGGACGACATCTCGAAATGGATGATCTGGTACATGCAGCGGTTCCTGTTCACGCGCTCGATGTATAACTCGATGAGTCTGTCGATTTTTTCGAAAGGGGAAAGTTCCAGCTTGTGGATGTTTTCGAGTTGCAGCCTCATATCGGAAATACGCGAAATAATCAGCGACTCGAGCATTTTTTCTTTGGAGCCGAAATAATACGAAACCATGGCGATGTTGATTTTCGCTTCTTTCGATATATCCCGGATCGAAGTCCCGTCGAAACCCTTCTCGGCGAAAAGCTTTTCGGCTACGAGAAGTATCCTGGTTTGTTTTTCGTTTAAGTCTGACATTGTTTTCTTCTGAAATCCGATGCAAAATTAAACGATTGTTTAAGTTAAACGTTTGTTTAGTTTTGGGTTTAACTTTTGCTTAACGTTTTCAATCGATGTAGTCGAATTGACGGATAAAATTCCCGATTGCGTCTGTTCCGGATTGGTCCAGATGCCGGATGAATGCTGATCCGACGATCGCGCCCGAAGTGAATTCCGTTGCGGCTTCAAATGTAGATCGGTCGTGTATCCCGAAGCCTGCGACCAACGGATTCCGGAGTCTCATCTTATAAATCCGTTCAAAATATTCCCGCTGGGCCTCGGTAAATCCGGAATTGTTTCCCGTTATCGCCGCCGACGAAACCAGGTAAATGAATCCGGTAGAAACAGAATCGATTTTGCGGATGCGCTCTTCCGGAGTTTGGGGCGTGACCAGGAAAATGGCCGATACGCCGTTGGATTCGAACATCTGACGATAATCGGAAATGTAAACATCGACCGGAAGATCGGGAATGATTAACCCGTCTATACCCACTTCCTTGCATTTCTTCAGGAATTTTTCGACTCCGAACTGCATCATCGTGTTGAAGTAACCCATGATGATAAGCGGAATTGTAACGCTTCCGCGGATGCCTGACAATTGCTCGAACAGCAGGTGCGCGCTCATGCCGTTTTCGATGGCGACCGTTGAGCTGTGCTGGATGACGGGCCCGTCGGCGAGCGGATCGCTGAAGGGCATGCCGATCTCGATAAAGTCCACCCCGGATTTTTCGAGCGCGGTGATGATTGTGGTTGTGTCGTCTAATTTCGGGTAACCTGCGGTAAAATAGATGGACAGGAGTTTTTTTGGAGTTTGGAATAGGGTGGAAAGCATGGTCTTTGTGTGGGTTACTTTTGGCTCAGTTGCTATCTTGCCGTTAAATCTTTAGTTGCCGCAAACTTTTTTTGCCGCGGATTGCTTCGCCAGTACGGCTACGCGCATTTTTTTTTGCCACTAATGCACGAATAGGAATCTAGTTTCTATCTGGCTAACTCTTCCCACAGCTAAACCGGAATTCCAACTCATATCCCAAAATATTTCATATAACTCTCCAAATCCTTATCGCCTCGTCCCGACAAGCAAACAACCACGATATCATCCGGAACAAAATTTATTTTGCCGAGTGCCGCCAGCGCATGCGCACTTTCGATGGCGGGTATGATCCCTTCCAGGCGACACAACTCAAGGCCGGCATTCATGGCCTCGTCATCCGTGGCAGAGAGGAATTCCGCTCTTCCCGACGCGAACAGATGAGCATGTAAAGGCCCGACTCCGGGATAATCAAGGCCGGCTGATATGGAATACGGTTCGGTGATTTGTCCGTCGTCAGTCTGCATCAGCAATGTCTTGCTGCCGTGTATAATGCCTGGTTTTCCCAATACGGAAGTCGCCGCGCTTTCGCCCGAATCGATTCCTTTACCGGCGGCCTCTATCGCAACAAGCTTCACGAGCGGGTCGTCAAGGAAATGGTAAAAAGCCCCCGCCGCATTGCTTCCGCCACCGACGCAGGCCAAAACATAATCCGGATTTCCACGATCTTCTTTCTCCACAAGCTGCTTGCGGATCTCGTCCGAAATAACCGATTGAAAACGCGCCACCAAATCGGGATACGGGTGAGGCCCGACGACGGACCCGATCAGATAATACGTGTCCTCAGGATTCGAAATCCAGTCGCGTATCGCCTCATTCGTCGCATCCTTCAACGTTTTCGAGCCGGAAAGCGCCGGACGCACTTCAGCGCCAAGCATCTTCATTCGTGCAACATTCGGAGCCTGGCGTTTCATGTCGATTTCGCCCATATACACCATGCATTGCAGGTTGGCAAGAGCGCAGACGGTGGCTGTTGCGACGCCATGCTGTCCGGCTCCGGTTTCGGCGATGATACGCGTTTTTCCGAGGCGTTTGGCGAGTAAAATCTGACCGATCGTATTGTTGATCTTATGCGCTCCGGTATGGCACAAATCTTCCCGCTTTAGATATATTTTAGCGTTGTATTTATCCGAAAGGCGTGAGGCAAAATACAAAGGCGTCGGCCGTCCGGCGTAGTCCTGAAGCAGGTTTTTGAATTCGCTCTTAAAATCGTCCGTTTCGCAAATCGCGAGATAATTACGACGCAATTCTTCCACATTCGGATACAACATTTCAGGCACGAACGCACCACCGAAATCTCCGTAAAATCCGTTTTCGTCAACTGCATATTTCATTTCAGGTCGGTTTTAAATGTTAAGATAGCGTCTATATTTTTCAGTCCCGGCTCTATCTCGAATTTGCTGTTAATGTCGATCGCAAATATCGGAATTTCCACATTTTTTATGGCTTCAGCCGATTCGGGAGCGATGCCCCCGCTTAGGAAAAGGGGTGTTTCCAGGTCGTAATTCCGCAGCAGTTCCCAATCGAAGGAAATGCCGTTGCCGCCGGGCGATCTGCCTGGTGCGTCGAAAAGGAAAAAGTCGCAAAACGGTTCGTAATCCGATAATATCCCGAAATCGAAATCGTTTCCGATGGAAAACGCCTTGATGATCCCGATGTTTTCCCGCTTCAGGCTTTTACAGAATGCAACCGATTCGCTTCCGTGCAACTGAATAAAATCTAATTTGTACTTCGAACATTTAGCTGCGATTTCATCTTCTGACGCATCTACGAAAACGCCTACCTTCTTGATCGTTTCCGGCAATTCCGGTATATCGCCGACAAAATTCCTGGGCGACTTTTCCCAAAATATAAAACCCAAATAATCCGGCAGCAGCGCCGCCACGGCTTTTGTATTCTCAGGATATTTCATTCCGCACACCTTTAGTTTCATGTCGTGATCGCACTTAAATCGTTGATGAAATGCAGCGCCGCCTGGCCCGGATTTTGCGTTTTCATAAAATGTTCGCCCATCAGAAACCCGCGGTAACCGGCACTTCGCAATGCGATCACGGTGTTGACGTCATGCAGCCCGCTTTCCTAAATTTTGACGAATTCCGATGGGATGTGTTCGGCCAGTCTGAAACTCGTTTCCACATCCGTCGAAAAATCCTTCAGGTTCCGGTTGTTTACCCCAACGAGCGAGATCTCCGGGCAAACCGAACGTTCGAACTCTTCAAGATCTCTAACCTCGAGTAACACTTCCATCCCGAGCGACATGGCCAGGACGGCAAAACGTTTGATTTCGTAAGGCTTGAGCATACAGGCAAGCAGCAATATGGCATCGGCGCCGGCACATTTGGCTTCGATGACCTGGTAGTCGTCCAATATGAATTCCTTGCGTAAAAGCGGTACGGAAACGGCAGCCCTTGAGATGATGAGATCGTCCACGCTTCCGCCGAAGTACGTCGTATCTGTCAGCACGGAAATGCCCGAAACGCCAGCCTTCGCGTAGCCTTGGACGACATCGGCCACGGGCAGCGACTGATTGATGATCGGACGCGAGGGCGAACGTCGTTTGTGTTCCGCAATGATCCCGAAATCGCTCGAAACCAGGGAATCGGCCAGGGAAAACGTCGGCCTTTTGTACAATTGCGTGTTTTCGAGCAGAGGCCGTGGGATTACCTTTTTTCGGAATTCGACTTCTCTTGCCTTGTTCGCGGCGATCTTTTCGAGAATATTCATTGGGTTATGGCTTGTAATTTTTTTAAACATTGTAATGCTTTCGCAGATTTCAGGCTCTCCCGAGCCATTTGAATCGCGTCCTGGCGGGTGCTGCCTGTCATCATTTCGATTGCCTGGGAAGCGTTTGCCATGACGACGTTGTTTTGCGCTTCCGACCCTTGTCCGGAAAGGATTTTCTTGAATATGGATGCGGCTTCCTCTACCGTCTGCCCGCCGGAAATATGGCTCGGATCGACCGTTGGAAAGCCTGTTTCCGAAGGAGAACATATCGATTCTCCCTTATTTGAAATAATTTTGACGGCGTTGGTGAGCGAGATTTCGTCATAGCCGCCAAGATCGTGGAGTACGCGGAAATCCACATCGGTATTTTGCAGAAGATAAGCGTACATCCGGGCCAGTTCCAGACTGAAAACGCCTGAAAGCTGATGTTTCGGAAAAGCCGGGTTGACCAAAGGTCCAAGCAGGTTGAAGAATGTTTTAACACCGAGTTCCTTGCGGATCGGAGCCACATTCTTCATCGCCGGATGGAACAGCGGCGCGTGCAAAATCGCGATGCCGGCCTCATCGATGCAGCGCCGGAGCACGCTTTCGTCATTGGTGAACCGTACGCCGAGATTTTCCATAACGTTACTCGATCCGGAAACCGACGAAACGCCGTAATTGCCGTGTTTGGCGACCTTTATCCCGCATCCGGCCACAACGAGCGAAGCCAGCGTGGAAATGTTGAACGTATCTTTCCCGTCGCCGCCGGTCCCGCACAGATCGATGGTGTCAAAGTCTGAAAAATCGATACGGATGCAAAGGTCGAGCAGCGCCTGGCGGAATCCCGAAAGTTCGTCTATGCTTATCGGCCGCATCATGAATACGGTCAGGAATGACGCAATCTGCGCTGGGTTATGCAGGCCGTTCGAAATCGAGACCAATGTATCGTACGCCTCTTGTTGCGATAAAGTTTCGTGGCTGATAAGCCTGTTCAGGATTGCTTTCATATTTTTAGAATTGGTGGTTAAGGTCAGGTTATGACGCAAGCCAATTCTTTAAAATCGTCTTGCCGTGGGGCGTTAGCACGCTTTCGGGATGGAATTGTACGCCTTTGATGTCATACGAAATGTGCCGCAGCGACATAATCTGGCCGTTTTCATCGATGGACGTGGCAACGAGCGAATCCGGGAGATCGGGGCTGACGACCCAGGAGTGGTAGCGGCCGACCTCGATCTCTGGTTCCAGTCCGCTGAAAAGCGCTTCCTCTTTATCGATCACCTTTACTTTGGTGGAAACGCCGTGAAAAACCGCGTCCAGGTTGAGGAGCTTTCCTCCGAAAACCTCTCCGATAGCCTGTTGTCCGAGGCAAACGCCCAAAATGCTTTTTGTATTACAATAGTGCCGGATGACCTCTTTTAAAAGTCCGGCCTCGTCGGGAATCCCGGGCCCTGGTGAAAGCAGGATCTTGTGAAAATCGTCGACTTCCTCAAGGTCGAACTGATCGTTTCGCAAAACGGTGACTTCCGCTCCGAGATCTTCGAGATAATGGACCAGGTTATAGGTAAAGGAGTCGTAATTGTCTATTATAAGGACTTTCATCGGAATCTAAATTTACAGATTTTACTCGTGAGGATAGGTTTTGTTCAAATGTTTTCGGCTATTTCGATCGCTTTTTCCAATGCGGCGAGTTTGCTATAGGTTTCCTGAAGCTCGTTTTTTTCGTTGGATGCCACCGTGATTCCTGCTCCGGCCTGGAAATAAAGCGTATTTGATTTGCTCAGAAACGTCCTTATCATGATTGCGTGATTGAAGTTTCCGTCGAAATCCATGAATCCGATGGCGCCTCCGTAAAAGCTGCGGTTCCGGTTTTCGAGACCTTCGATCAGTTGCATCGCGCGGTGTTTCGGCGCTCCGGAAAGCGTGCCGGCGGGAAACGTATCGGCTACAGCCTGAAGCGTTTGAGTACGGTCTTTCAATTTTCCGCTGACTTTGGAAACGAGATGGATCACATGGGAAAAGAACTGGAGTTCGGCATATTTTTCAACGGTCACGTTCGAAGCGTTCCGGCTCAGGTCATTGCGCGCCAGGTCGACGAGCATGACATGTTCGGCATTTTCTTTTTTGTCTTCGGATAAAGCCCGCGCCAAAATCGCGTCCTGTTCGTCATTGCCCGATCTTTTGAAAGTGCCGGCGATCGGATGTATTTCGGCTTTGCCGTTATCGACGACAAGCTGCGCCTCCGGGGACGATCCGAAAATCCGGAAATTCCCGTAATCGAAGTAAAACAGATAGGGCGACGGATTGATGCTCCGAAGCGCGCGATACACATTGAAGTCGTCCCCTTTGAACGCCTGTGAAAACCGTCGGGACAGCACAAGCTGAAAAACATCTCCTCGCTGGCAGTGCGTTTTGGCTTTCAAAACAAGGTCCAGGAATTCCTGTTCGGAAATGTTGGATATTTTTTCAGATGAACGTTCAAAGCCATATTTCGGAAGGCTGCTGTTTTGCAAAATGGCGAGAATTTCATCGAGATTGTCGCTTCCGTCAAGGGAATGGCAAAACAGATAGGCTTCGTTCCTGAAATGGTTGATGGCGATGACGTTGCTGAAAAAGCTGTAGTGCAGATCGGGGATTTGAAGGTCGTCCTGCTTTTTTGAAACCGATACGTCCTCAAAATAACGCACGGCGTCATATGCGATATAGCCGAACAATCCGCCCTGTATGCATTTGTGTTCCGATTTGGACATATTGAAACGTGAGGCAAATTCGCCGACGGCTTGCATGACATTTTCTGTACCAATCGGGCGATTTTGGGACGTACCATCCGGAAAATGCTCGGAAATCGTTTCGTTCTCCACTTTAATGTGCGCCATCTGGTTAAAACAGATATAGGAAAAACTGTTCTTCCCTGCCTGAAAATCCGAGGACTCAAGCAATATGGCGTTGGCGAACCGGTCGCGCAGCCTCAGGTATACGCCAACGGGTGTGATCACATCGGCGAGCACGGTTCTGGAAGTGGTATGGAAATTAAAGTTCTTCATCTGGATTCATGGAATAAAAAAAGGCCCGTCGTGATGACAGGCCTTTATATTATGAATAACATAGCGGACGCTTCACGACATTTGACGTAAAGTTTTCCACCACCAGTTATTTTTTTGTGTTGCGTACATGTGGCAAAGATAGGGAAGTGGTTTAAGTGGGCAAGTTTTTACGTGTTTTTTATCAGGTAAGTTTTCGATTTTTAACTTTTACCGTTAAGGGCATTAAGTTCGTTTAGAACATTAAGGATTTAAAACGTTTTCAATTTACTTAATGCTCTTTATGATCTTATGGTTAAATATTTTTTAAAATAAAACAGGTAAAAAAAAAACCCGAAGCGAACTCCGGGTCTTTATATCATTACAAGTTAACTTAGAAAACCAGGTTCACCGTAACATCGAATTCATCGTAAATCACGTTGTCTCCCAAACCTTCAAAGAAACTTTTCGATCCGTATTTCACGTCGTATTTCGTGCGGTCGATCTTGAAGGTAGTCGTTGCAGTGTTTTTACCCAAAGTCAGATCAAACGTGACGGGAGCCGTCTTGCCTTTGACAGTAAGGTCGGCAGTTACGGTGTATACGTTATTCGGTTTGGCTTGTACGGTTTTGAAATCTACTTTGGCAGTTGCGAATTTGTCGGTAGCGAAGAAATCGTCGGCTTTAAGGTGTCCTTCGAGTTTTTCTTTACCTTTTCCAGCCTGAAGGTCGGTAACGGCGATGGACGTCATATCGATAGTGAACGTTCCTCCGTTGAGTTTGCCACCTTTCAGTGCCAGAGTACCGCTTTTGAAGTCAACCGTTCCGTCATGCGAACCTGTTACTTTTTTTCCTACCCATTTGATGGTACTTTTCTTTGTGTCGATCGCTTTGTTCTGGGCTGTCGCTGTCATCATTCCTACCGACAGGAAAAGGGCTACTGCAATTGATTTGAAATTTTTCATTGAATAAATTAAGGATTAAGTTTATAATGTGATAAATAATTCTTGTTCAGGCTTGCGCACTTTAGTCAAATGTTGTGCCGGATCTTCGGCATGGCGATAACCGGCAACAGCGACCACCGATGCACTAAGTCCTTTTTCGCTCAGGTTCAGTATGGTATCGTAAGCCTCTGCCTGGAAGCCTTCCATTGGCGTAGCGTCGATTTTAAGTGAAGCCGCGGCACTAAGGAAGTTCGCCAAAGCGATATAGGTTTGCTTGGATGACCAGATAGCCCTCTTTTCAGGCGTGAAGCCGGACATGGTGGTTTTCAGATAATTTTCGAATCCGGATAATGCGTCCCGCTCCACTTTTCTTGTTCTGACGATGTTGTCCAGAAAAGCCTCTATCGAAATATCGTCAACGTTGACCGTATTAGCGAAAACGAAAACATGGGAAGCGTTAAGGATCGAATCCTTGTTGCCATAGGAAACATCGGCCAGCCGCTCACGTATTTCAGGATCTTCCACAATGATCACGCTGTAAGGCTGAAGCCCGTAAGCGGATGCGCTGAACCGTACGGCTTGTTTAAGAACGTCCAGATCTTCAGCGTCGATTTGGCGTGAAGCATCGTACTTTTTTGTGGCGTAACGCCAGTTCAAATCGGATATAAAGGTATTCATAAGAGTGTTAATGGATTGTTATAAATCGCGGAACTTGTCGAGCAGCGAACTCAGCAATTCCAATTCTTCGTTAGTCATTTTTTTCCCGAAATCATGCTCGTGCTGTACGATCACGGGATCCAGGCCGGACAATAGCGCAAGGCCCTTATCGGTAATTTCGATCTCCATCTTTCTCCTGTTCGACGGACAAATTTTGCGGGTAACCAGTTCTTTGACGAGCAATTTATCGACAAGGCGCGTCGTGTTGCTTGTTTTGGCCAGCATGCGCTCCTGGATCAGCGACATGTTCACCGGCGTTCCTTTCTGGCCCCTGAGGATTCTTAATACGTTGAACTGCTCGGCGGAAATATCAAACGGCTTCAGGACAGCCAGCATGCTTTCGGCCAGTTTGTTCTGCGTGTACCCGATATTAAGGACAACCCGTTTTTGGGCCGACATCGGAACACTGCTTTTGATAATTTCTTCGATTGTCATTTGTAATTACAAAATTTGTAGGTACAAATATATTGCAACTTTCGTTTGTATCTACAAATGTTATTGTTATTTTTTTGTTAAACGATTTATGGCATTCCAGAAACAGCTAATTTTATTGGGATGTATCCGATAGTAAACCTAATTAAAAAATCTGTCGTTGGACTGGCACTCTGTTTTGGCACCGCCGGTCTTTCCCAATCGCATCCGAAGCCATCGGAAACGTTCAGCAAGGATGGCATCACCGTCAGATCCTACGATTTCCAGTCGTTTGAAAGCTATCTGAAAAAGACGAGCGACACTACGTACGTAGTCAATTTCTGGGCGACCTGGTGCGCGCCCTGCATAACCGAACTTCCACATTTCGAAAAACTCGGACAGGCTTACAAAGGCAAAAAAGTCAAAGTACTGCTCGTGAGCCTGGATTCAAGGAAGCAGGTTGAAAAAGCCCTTATTCCGTTCATACGGAAGAAAAAACTGAAATCGGATTACTTGCTTTTAGCCGATCCGGACATGAACGCCTGGATACCAAAAGTGCATACCGCCTGGTCCGGAGCGCTTCCTGCGACGGTTATTTATAACGGAAGCACGGGGCAGCGCAAGTTTTACGAACAAAGCTTTACATACGAACAACTCGAGTCAGAAGTCAAACCTTTTATAAAGTAATTCATGAAAACATTCAGAATCATCGCAGCCGCGGCCGTCGTCCTTTTCACAATGGCATTTACCGCTCCTGGTACGGGCTACAAAGTGGGCGACATCGCAACCGATTTCAAGCTCAAAAACGTCGACGGAAAAACGGTTTCCTTATCCGATTATAAGTCTGCCAAGGGCTTTATCGTCGTATTTACGTGCAATCATTGTCCGTTTGCAAAAGCCTACGAAGACCGTCTGATCGCGCTCGACAAGAAGTACGCGGGCCAGGGCTACCCGGTGATCGCCATCAATCCGAACAATCCTGAAAAGCAAAAGGAAGACAGCTTCGAACTGATGCAAAAACGCGCGAAAGAAAAAGGTTTTACGTTCCCGTATCTGTTCGACGAAGGGCAAAAGATCTATCCGCAATACGGCGCCACGAAAACGCCTCATGTTTATATTTTGCAAAAAACCGCTAAAGGGAACGAGGTCCGATATATCGGTGCTATCGACGATAATTACGAGGAACCGTCAGAAGTAAAGGAAAAATATGCCGAGAACGCTTTGGACGACTTATTGAAGGGACAAACCGTCAAAGTCAGCGAAACCAAAGCCATCGGATGCTCGATCAAAGCGTAACTGACATAAATTGTATTAACATCACCAGATCAAACGTCGGCGTCGTTCGACCTTTGACATTAGACATTCGACACAAATGGACTTATCACAACAAGACTGGCAAGACCAGTTGCAAAACGATCCCGAAGCCGTCATTCTCGACGTCAGAACGCAGGACGAGTGGGATGAAGGCATCATTCCCGGGGCAATCAACATCGATATTTACAAAGGGCAAGGCTTTATTTACGAAGTCGACCAACTCGACAAAAACAAGAACTATTATGTTTATTGCAAAGCCGGAGGACGATCGGCCCAAGCCTGTGCGATCATGAGCCAGCTTGGTTTCCCGAACACGTATAACCTTACCGGCGGTTTTATGCAATGGAATGGTGAGAAGGTTTTGCCTTAACATTGATATTTACAAACATCAAGGATATTTATAACATTAAGGGCGTTAAGTTTATTCTTAATGCCCTATTGATTTAAATACCTTACGACTTAATGGTCTTAACGATCTTAATGGTCTTAACGGTTTTAACGGTCTTAACGGTCTTAATGGTTTCAATGGTCTCAATGGTTACTGTTTTTATACGTATTTCTTATGTTTCCAAAACTCGGAACAGCAAATAAAACAATCAACTCATTACCACTTTAAACGGCTTTTCTTAAATTTATAAACCTCACCGCGCTCGCGCAAAATCAATAGAACATGGCAAACATTCCGCAAGAATTTAAAATCACGCCTATCAAACAGCAAACCTGGCTCGTCAACGGGGAACTCAAGACCTGGACCGGCAAATACACCGACGTTTTTTCCCCGATCTCTTCAACCGACGATTACCATCCAACCTTATTGGGCAGCATTCCCGCTATGGGCGAACCGGAAGGAATAGAGGCCATCACATCGGCAGCAGAAGCCTACGACAAAGGACAAGGGTTGTGGCCTACGATGAAGGTCGCGGACCGGATCAAGTGCATGCAGAAATTCGTCGGGAAGATGAAGACGGCGCGTGAAGAAGTGGTGAAGCTTCTGATGTGGGAAATCGGGAAAACGCTGAGCGATTCACAGAAAGAGTTCGATCGCACGGTCGATTATATCGTCAACACGATAGAGGAATACAAAAAAATGGATAGGGAAGGGGCGCGTTTCCAGAAATCGGAAGGCGTTCACGCGATGATCAGGCGAGGACCGCTTGGCGTCGTGCTTTGCCTGGGCCCTTATAATTATCCGATAAACGAAACCTTTTCGCTGCTGATCCCAGCGTTGATCATGGGCAATACGGTCATCCTGAAACCGCCCAAGTTCGGGGTGTTGGCGCTTTCGCCGATCTTGCCCGCTTTCGCGGAAAGTTTTCCGCCGGGAGCCATCAACATCATTTACGGGCGCGGACGCGATGTCGCCGGTCCTATCGTGCAAAGCGGAAAGGTCGATGTGCTTGCGCTGATCGGAAACAGCACTTCCGCCCGGGCGCTGCAGGACCAGCATCCGCACAAAAACCGCCTCCGGATGGTATTCAGTCTCGAAGCCAAGAATCCCGCGATCATTTTACCTGATGCCGACCTCGACCTGGCCATTGAAGAATGCCTTGCGGGAACGTTGTCGTTTAACGGCCAGCGCTGCACGGCCCTCAAGATCGTCTACGTCCATGAACAGATCGCAGAGGAATTCAACCGCCGTTTTTCGGAAAAGGTCGATGCCATGAAATTCGGGAATCCATGGGAGGACGGCGTCAAGCTCACTCCGCTGCCCGAACCTGACAAACCAGATTATATTCAAGGCCTGATCGACGATGCCAAAGCACATGGCGCTCAGGTTCTTAATGTAAAAGGAGGCGAACGGTACGACAATTATATTTTTCCGGCGGTGGTCTATCCCGTGAATAAAAACATGCGGATTTACCACGAGGAACAGTTCGGGCCGGTAATCCCGATATTGCCGTTTTCCGATATAAGCGAGCCGCTTGACGACATGGCCGATTCGAATTACGGCCAGCAGGTAAGCTTATTCGGCAAGGATCCTGTGGCGTTGGCTCCGCTTATCGATGGTTTGACGAACCTGGTTTGCCGTGTTAACCTGAACAGCTCCTGCCAACGCGGCCCGGACGTCTTCCCGTTTACCGGACGCAAAGATTCGGCGGCGGGAACGCTAAGTATACATGACGGTTTGCGGTCGTTCTCTATCAGGACGATGGTCGCCGCGAAGGAAAATGACTACAACAACGGGATTGTGACGGATTTGCTCGACAGCAAAAAATCCAACTTTATCAATACCGATTATATTTTGTAAATCTCCTCGGCGCGTTTGTGACAATTTATATTTGGCAAATGGCACAAGATTTAAATTGTAATCCTGGAGCCTAGCCCGGATGGAAGCGGAAAGCCCGCAGCCATCAAGGCCATTTGCACCGGTATGGCGCCGCGCCCATCGGAAGCTCGCGCCAAACCGGTAGAGCAAAGGCCTGGATGGTGAGGACTTGTAGCGGACAGCCGGAAAAAGCTCCCGAACCCTGCAATGTTACAATTGAATGCTGTAAGGATTTTGGCGGCTGTTTTCGGAACTTTAATTATCTAAAAGTTTGAATTATGGAAACCAGGAAACCCGATACGACCGTTCCCGGAATCGATCATCAGGAATCGGAAGTGAACGAATATATCGTAAATGACGCCGAGCGTGTGCATGCTCTGGAAACGCGGGAAGCCGTAGAAAAGGATCGGGATTTTTATGAAAGTCCGGAAAACCCGGGTCGGGATTTCAATATAAACGACCAGGCTTATTCCCAGACGAGTCCCGAGGAATTTGTGAAGACGCATTCGAAATTCCATCACAAGGACGACACTATCGAAAATTTGAACCCGGAGTAATTTCCGGGTTTTTTTATGCGTTAATTCTGCCATAAATTGATCGGATAAGACAAAAATCACAAAGCGCCAAAACTTATCTTTGCGCTTTCAATCGATTCGTATGTCTGAAGATATTCCGGTAAAAAAATCACGGTTCCTGACCAAAAATCCAGCGCTTTCCATACTTGAATTCCGGTATTTCTTATCGGTCCGCTTCGGGGTGATCTTCGCGCTGAACATGCAGTCGACGATCATCTATTACTGGGTGTACCACATCACGAACGATAAGCTGTCGCTGGGATTGGTAGGTCTTGCCGAGGTAATTCCCGCAGTTTGTTTTTCGCTGTTTGCCGGCCATATCGTCGATTTAAACGAAAAGCGCAAAATGTTGCTGTTGTGCCTTAGCGGATATGTCTTTTTAGGTGCCGGTCTGGCGGCGCTGAGTCTGCCCTCCATGGATGCTTTGACCGTCGACAGCAGGCTTCACGGCATTTATTTTTTAGTGTTCCTTGGCGGGATGATACGCGCATTTTACGGGCCGTCGGGTTTTGCGATGTCCGGATTGGTCGTGCCGCGCGAGCTGTATCCGAACGCGACGAGCTGGAGCAGTATGGCCTGGCAGATGGGCGCCGTATGCGGTCCTTTGGTAGCGGGTTTCCTTATTGCCGGAATCGGGATCACCGCCGGGATGTTCGCCGTTTTGGCCGTGGAATTGCTGCTGCTGTTTCCGTTGCTTAAAATCGGGGTGAAGCCGGTCATAAAAAAAGAAAAGGAACCGGTGCTGCGAAGCTTGACCGAGGGAGTGCGATTTGTCTGGAACACGCCGGCGTTGCTTGGCGCCCAGTGCCTCGATATGTTTTCCGTGCTTTTTGGAGGAGCCGTGGCGCTGTTGCCCGTTTTCCAGAAAGAAATCCTGATGGTCGATGAAACCGGCTTCGGGATCCTGAGGGCCGCTCCGGGAATGGGTGCTTTGTGTACGATGGCGTTGCTGGCTTTTATTCCTTTACGGACAAAGCCCGGGCGAAAATTGTTCATCTGCGTGACGGGTTTCGCGATTTCCATTATAGTGTTCGGATTGAGCAAAAGCTTTTTACTTTCGTTTTTCGCCTTGTTGTTTTCCGGCATGTTCGATGCGGTGAGCGTGGTGATTCGCGGGACGATACTTCAGCTGGTAACCCCGGACCATATGCGCGGGCGGGTGTCGTCGGTGAACACGATTTTTATCAGTTCGTCAAACGAATTGGGCGATTTTGAAAGCGGCGTAATGGCCCATTGGCTTGGAGCGGTAAGGGCGGTGGTAACGGGAGGATGCATAACGCTGGGCGTCATCGGAATCACCTTTTTCAGTGCGCCACAATTGCGTAATTTCAAATTTTCCGACAGAAAAAACGAAGACAAAATTCCGTGATAATATTGTAATAGTGCAAAGGAATATGGGAATTTTGTAAACCGATGGTAACCATATTTCCCAATTTTGCTTCACTCAATTTAGACGATTATTTCCAAACAGACTTAATAATCGGACCTTTTTTTGATGAAGATTGAACAATCGCAAACTCTTGCCAGGAGTTGAAATACGTACGAAGTGGAATTAACAGAATATCGTTATTCCATTTTTTTTTGGAGGTTGAGGCACGCATAAACTAACGATAAAAAGAAGAGGAGCTTTAGCGGATGAGGTTCAACATAATCCGTCATGACAATTTAGCCGTCATGGCAATTTTGAAGGAGCAATTCAGAAAACTGGATATAGCCTTCAAGTTACTCGAATCGGGTGAAATTGAGGTCCCGGACGATACATCTGAAAAAAAACTGTATAAACTGGCCGGGATTCTCCGGAATTACAGCATCGAAATCCTTGAGGATGAAAAGAGTCAGCTGGTACAAAAGATAAGGAATATTCTGATCGAACTTGTGCACGACAACAAGCCGCAGCTCATGACTATTTCGTATTATTTGTCTGAGAAGATGAATTTGAGTTATGGATATTTGTCCTATCTGTTTGCGCTACACACGCATTATTCGATAGAAAAATATATAATTTTGCTGCGGATAGAACGCGCAAAGGAAATGATAATCGAAGGCCGGCTGACGCTTAAGCAGATCAGTGCGACCCTTAATTACAGCAGCGTCCAGCATTTTTCGCGACAGTTCAAAAAAACGACCGGCGTTACTATTTCGTCCTTTAAGCGCATCATCGAGCTGAAAAGGGCGGCAAACAAATAAACAATACAACAACAACTATAGCAAAACAGAAGACATGATGGTAGAAAAATATGAAAGGGATACAATGAACGTGATGCTTGCCGATGACGACTCGGATGATCGCATGTTTTTTCAAGAAGCTCTTTCCTCTACTTCCATTAAGCACGAACTGACACTTTTCAAGGATGGTTTCGAGCTTTTGGAATACTTTACGAAACCCGACAGCGATTTGCCCCACATTTTGTTCCTCGATCTCAACATGCCGGGTAAATCAGGCATCCAATGTCTGGAAGAATTGCGCGCCATCCCAAGATTGCGGGAGATGTCGATTGCGATCTATTCCACGTCCAGCGCCGACCGCGATATTGAAGACACACTTTCAAAAGGCGCGAACATTTACATTCAGAAGCCGAGCAATTTCGACAAGCTGCGCAAGGTAATCAGCCATGTTCTCAAGACGAACTGGCAGTTTCACATGTCCGGATTGAATAAGGAAACGTTTTTCCTCAATATCTGACGTTTCGGAATTTTCCCATTTTAAAAAGTGATGATACAAATAAGAGATAAGGTAAAACGGTACATTTGCCTTATCTCTTTTTAATTTGGACGGGTTTGCCCAACTGCAGATCCTCACTGAAACTACACTATGGATTACATAAAATGGCTCGGGTTCCTTGCGGCGTTCTTTATAACGATTGCCAATCTTCCGCAAACGTATAAGATGATCCGGACCAGGTCCGCCAAGGATATTTCAACCCTGACGTATGTATTTCTGGTCATCGGCAACGCAGCCTGGCTCATTTACGGAATTATCCGGTCGGACATGCCGCTAATAATCGGAAACAGCATCTCTACGCTAACCTGTGCTCTGATATTTCTGCTCAAATTCACCTCGAACGCGGCCAATAAAAAAGCGGAAAATTAATTCCGCCCTTTCTTATAATTCGGTGTTGAAACCGTCTTGTCTTCGCTGAGCATCCAAACGGCGCCTTTCTTCTTCATACGTTTCAGGCTGATTGTCGCGGTTTGCGGCATCCCATGAATCGTCGTATTCCTGGCCTTCATGGTCGTTTTCGAAGACCATTTCATTGCCTCGGGTAAGCAAGGTGCGGCTTCCGTCGCTGTTGCTTCCATAACTGTTGCTGTAACGCTCCTCATCGGTTTGATGTTCGGGAGCGGTGTAGCCGGTTTTCGAATATTCGCTTTCGGCTTCCGATAAACTGTAATCCTGGCGTAAATCGTCATTTGACGGTGCCTCGTTACCTTCGTCGTATCGGGAAAGACGCTCGTTTTCACGGCCTTCCCATCTGTCAGGAGTTTCCATATAGGTTTTTTTAGTTGTTCAGATAAAGTTCAGCAAAATCGATCGGAAGCGATTACAGTTTTTCTTCCAGTATTTGCATCTTTCGGTATTTGTTCAGATGCTGAGCATTTGGCTGAAAATATGTAACGTATAAAAAATCAGATGGTTGTACATTTAAATCAACTTCAAAACAATACATCATGAAAAAAGTAATGCTATCACTGTGCGCCATGTTGTTTTTCGGCATAGCGTCCGCCCAGACGGATTCGATCCGGACAGGGAAAAAGGAAGCCAACAAATCTGAAAACCGGATGAGTACAACCAAAAAAACGAGTGTGCCGAAAGACACGATCATGGGTAACCGCACCGATAACCGCCGGACGAACACAGCTCCGAGCATGCAACCCAATAACAGCACGGATCCCGCAAAACGCTCGAATCCGCCGGGGACGTTTCCTGCGACACCTCCGCCGCCGGGAACTCCTGTGCCTCCTTCACCCGCCAGCCCCGTTTCGCCGACAGGCCAGCCTTAAAAAACAAAACCCGGATTGTACTCCGGGTTTTTCATTTTACAATTCTGCATTTACGGCACTTGCTCCATTTCTCCACTTGTCGTTCCGGAGGCGTTGGAATCGTTTACGGTCTGCACGCTCTCGGAAGTTGCGGTGGTGTCCGCTTCTATCGTCGCTGTCGTATCGTTGGACGAATTTTCAGAGTCGCTGCCCTCTTTTTTGCACGAGGTCACAGTTATCGCGGCAATGGCGAGTGCTCCCATCATAATTTTACTTAGCTTTTTCATGGTAGTTCGTATTATGTTAATCAATAGTATCTGTTGTCTTAACGCGCTTTTCCTTTTTGGTGCGCTCGATCTTTTCGTCACGTTCTTCGCGCATTTCCTCTTTGTATAGCTGGGTGTCGTCAGCTTCGTCGATGGAATGGGAACGCAACAGACTTTCTTCTTTTTTGGACAGCCTGCTCAAACGCGAGTAGTACTTTTGGATGACTTTCATTTCTTCCTCGGTCAATTCCTCTATATCGACGAGGCGATTGCTTGCGTATTCGTGAGAGGCGACGAGCTCGTTCAGTTTGAGTTGAATGGCGAGCGAGTCCTTGTTCTGCGCTTTCTGGATGAGGAACACCATGAGAAAAGTCACGATCGTTGTCGTAGTGTTGATGAACAATTGCCATCCGGCAGAATAGTCGAAGATCGGACCCAAAACGCCCCATCCGAAAACGAGGATGAAGGCCATCGAAAAAGCCATTGTCGAACCCGCGGCTTTGGAAACCGACATCGCGATCTTTTCAAATCGGCTGCCTGGATGATTATGGTTTTTTTTCATCTTTGGAATCTTGTGATTCAAAGTAACGATTTGAATGCGTGATTTTCCTTACACGGTTGAGGTTTTGAATTATAGAATTCCAAATTTGTTGTAATGGAATCACTGTGCTAAAATATTAATAACATTAAGAGCATTAAGAGCATTAAGAGCATTAAGAGCATTAAGAATGTTAATGACCTTAACGGTCTTAATGGTCTTAGTGGTGGAATAAAAAATTACCATGGTACTTAACTTAACACCGTTAATATGCCGATGACCAATAAATTTAAAAATAGTGTAAGATTAAACTTGAATCGTATACCACAAAAAATCGAGGTTGGTTGCAAATTGCACATTAAATCAAAATATGATGAAATTTTTACTCAGCCTTTCCCTGTTGTTTATTCTAGTTGCGCCAAATATTAAAAAGGTTCGTCAATCGTATATCGCGGCGGCAAAATCTGAGGTTGCTGCCCAAAAGTTCGCCAAATTGGTGGAGTCTGTGAATAAGGAAGATTCCGATAAACTGCTCGTCGCATACAAAGGTTGCGCACTAACGTTGAAGTCCAAGCATTCGAATTATCTGCCGGACAAGATTTCCTTTATGAAAGAAGGCGCAGGTTACCTTGATCATGCCGCCGAATCGGAACCCCAGAATATAGAAATCCGCATGATCCGGATGAGCGTCCAGGAAAATGTCCCGTTCATCGTGAATTACCGCGACAAAATCGAGGATGACAAGGCGGCGATCCTGGCCAATTTTGCCAAATCACCAAAGGACGTCAGAGCCCATGTCGGAGCTTACATAAAACTGTCTGACAGCTTTTCTAAAGAGGAAAAAGCGCGTTATAAATAATGGCTGGATGTTGAGATATACCCTCGTATTGCTGTTGTTTCCGATGGTTATCGGCGCCCAAACATTCAAAAAATGTATCAGGCCATACAGTACGGGATCCTTACCTGCCGAAATTTCCGAAACTTCCGGACTTGTAGCCTTTGAAGGTATGCTTATAACGCACAACGATTCAGGCAACGCACCCAACTTGTACTTTATCGACACCACAACTTATAAGATCGCAAAGCAATTCAAGTTGCCCGTTCCGAACAGGGATTGGGAGGATATCACCCAGGATTCGTCTTATTTTTATTTAGCAGACGTCGGAAACAATTACCACAAAAGGTCATTACTCCATATCTATCGCATCGACAAAAAAGCATTGCTTCGGGACAAAATCGTGCTGGACAGCATCTCGTTCAAATGGCCGGCAGATTTGATTTCAGGCAAGGTGGTCCACTACAACTGCGAAGCGCTCGTAGCGTCATCGGATAGTTTGTACCTGTTTACGAAAGAGGAAGGCAGGATATCGGCTTTTTCGCTTCCCAAACTTCCCGGCCTGTACGAAGCGCGTTACAAAGACAGTCTCAAGAGCCCAATTTTGATTACAGGTGCTTATTTTAACGAAGCCGCGAACCGACTGGTGCTTTGCGGATACAATAAGATGATGCGGCCGTCCCTATATGATTTTCGCGATTTTAAGAACCATGATTTCTTCTCGGGGAAAGTCACAAAAATCCGCATACGGAAGCGTTTCAGGCAAGTGGAAGGCATTACCAGTTTTAACGGAAAGGATTTTTATCTGGCGAGTGAGCATTTCAGGGTGCCGATGCTGATCAACAAAAAGCAACAGGTTCATCGGCTCCTATTAGAATAGGGATAATCAAGAAGGATGTATTAAATGATACACTTCGGAAAAAAACTTAACGCCGTTAAGAATGCGTATTGCCCTTAATGTTCTTAATGGTAAAATTAAAGATTTCAGAGTGAACTGTTTTCACTAAGAACACAAAATTAAAGTTGGATACTGAGGTCATTCGTAAGACACAGGTGCTGCAGAAATCGATTATAGATTAATGCAAAAAGCCCTCCCGAAGAAGAGCTTTCCACACAAAAATGAAAACAAATAATTACCTCCAGCCACCGCCCAACGAGCGGTACAGCTCAACTGCCGCGTCAAGCCTGGCCTTTTTTTGTACTAAGACCCCCAATTCAGACTGCAACAGATTGTCCTGGGCGGTTATAACTTCCAAATAGTTCGCCATACCGGACTTAAACATCATATCGGCATTGTTCACCGCTCTGGCCAACTGCAGGCGTCTGTTGTCGGCGGCTTCATATTGTAGTTTAAGCTTGTCGATCGAAACTAAGGCGTTTGATACCTCACCAACCGCCACCAGCACCGATTGCCTGAAACCGATTACCGCCTTTTCGCGTTCGGCTTTCGATACCTCATATTGGGTACGCAGGCGCTTCCCGTTAAGCAATGGCTGCGTCAGTCCGCCGGCAACAGATCCGAATAGTGAAGCCGGCATCGTAAACCAATTGCTGGCTTCGAATGCATTGACGCCACCGCTGGCCGTAATGGTCAAAGTCGGATAAAGTTCCGCTTTCGCGGCTCCCGTCCTGGCATTGGCTTCCTGCAGATAATATTCCGCCGCTTTGACATCGGGACGCAAACCGGCCATCTGTGACGGGACGCCCGCATCGAGTTTGTCGGCTACAGCCAGATCTGACAGCAAAATCTGGCGCTCGACAGCTTTTGGAAAACTTCCGGTCAGCACACTTAGGGCATTTTCCTGAATGGCGATCTGCTGTTCAAGAAACGGAACAAGCTGAGCCGCTACCAGACGCTGGGCTTCGGCCTGTTGCTGCGCCAATGACGTAACCTGCCCGGATTCAAACCTGAGGTTGATCATGTCGAGCGTGCGCTGGTTCAACGCGAGGTTTTTTCGTGCGACATCCAGTTGGGCGTCGAGCATGAGCAGATTGTAAAAACCTTTTGCCACATTCGACACTATGATCGTACGCAACGCATTCGTCGCTTCCGCGGATTGCAGGTATTGGGAAAGTGCTGCCTTTTTACGGTTTTTGATTTTGCCCCAGATATCAGCTTCCCAACTCAAGGTCGCCGCGGCGGTAAAATCATCGATGTGGTGCTGTCCGACGAATTGGCTTAAACTCAGTCCGTTAAGGCTGTTCTCGGAAGGATTGGTCGAACTCGCCGAAACCTGCAGATTCAGCGTCGGAACGTTGCCCCACTTAGCCTGGGTCAGCCGCAGACGCGCAATCTCGATATTTTGCTGCGCGATCAAAAGGTCGTTGTTCCGGACCAGCGCGCTGTCGATGAGTGTCTGAAGCGTTTTATCCGAAAAGAAAGAACGCCAGTCGGTTTCTGCGATCGAAGCAGCTCCTGCATCCGGATTGCTCCGATATGTTTCCGGAACCGCACTTTTGGGCGTCTCGATATCTTTGGAGACTTTACAGGCGCTAAGGATCAGTAACAAAGCGCCTGAAATTAAAATATTTATGTGATTTTTCATGATATCAGATTTGAACGGTAGCCACTTCCGGTTGCGGTTGGCCCGATTTTTTTGATGAAACTTTCTCGTGCAGATACTGGAACACGACGAACAATACAGGTATGATCAGGACGCCAAGGATGACGCCGGTAATCATGCCGCCGGCAGCACCTATCGAGATCGAATGGTTCCCTTGCGCGGACGGGCCCTTAACGGACATCATCGGGATCATCCCCACGACGAACGCAAGCGAGGTCATGATGATTGGGCGAAGGCGTAACTTGGCAGCTTCGAGAGACGAGGAAACCAGCGATTTGCCCATTCGCCGTCGTTGGGCAGCAAATTCCACAATGAGGATAGCATTTTTGGCGAGCAATCCGATGAGCATGATCAGTGCGACCTGTACGTAAATGTTGTTCGAAATCCCGGTCAGGCCGATGGCTGCGAACACTCCGAAAACACCGGTTGGGATGGACAGGATGACGGCCAGCGGCAAAATGTAACTTTCGTATTGAGCGGCAAGCAGGAAGTAAATGAACAGCAAGGACAGTATGAAAATCACCGTAGATTGTCCGGCCGATGAAATTTCCTCCCGCGTCATCCCTGAGAATTCGTATCCGTATCCGAAAGGCAACGTCTGTGCCGCCACTTCTTCAACGGCCTGGATCGCGTCGCCCGAACTGAAGCCCGGTTTGGCGATGGCATTCACTCCGATCGAGTTGAAGAGGTTGTAACGGGACGCATTTTCCGGCCCGTAAACGCGATTGAGCGTAACCAACGTTTTTATCGGCACCATCTCGCCTGTGCGGTTCTTGACGAAAATTCCGTCGAGTGAGCCGATTTCGTTTCTGGATTCCTTGTCGGCCTGAACCATGACACGGTAGTATTTACCGAATCGGTTAAAGTCCGAAGCCTGGGCAGATCCGAAGTAGGCCTGCATTGTCAGCATAATATCTTTAACGCTGACGCCCAATTGCTCTGCCTTCACGTCGTCAACCTCCATGTCGTACTGAGGGAAATCGGCCTTGAAAGAAGAAAAGGCAACGGCGATTTCAGGACGTTTCATCAGTTCCCCAAGGAATTTGTCCTTGACGCCGCTGAATTTTTGCAGGCTGCCGCCGGTTTTGTCCTGGAGGACGAAGTCGAGTCCGTCGATATTGCTGAATCCGGGAACGGTCGGAAACGTGAAGACGAAGAAATTCGTGCCTTTTATCGCAGACAGTTTTCCCTGGACATCGGACATGATCTCGTTTATATCATCGATTTCGCCACGTTCTCCCGGCTTTTTAAGCAGGATAAAGGCAACAGCTGATGACGGGCTTGACGATTGTGTCAGCATATTGAACCCTGACAATCCCATGACGGTGCGCTGGGACGGAAGCTTTTGCAAAATGACTTCCGCTTCCTGAACGGCTTTTGTGGTGCGCTCCAGAGAAGCTCCTGCCGGCATCGACATTGAAACGGCGATGAAACCCTGGTCTTCAGATGGTATGAAACCCGTCGGTGTGCGCTGTACCATATAGATCGTAGCTGCTATTATGACGGCCAAGCCGCCGAGGCTGAACCATTTGCGGCGTGTGAGGAATCTCAGGCTCGATACGTAATTGGTGGTCAGCTTGTCGAAACCTGTATTGAATCCGGCAAAGAATTTTTCTTTAAACGTTCTTTTTTCCGACGGATTCGGCCCGTGGTGTTTCGGCTCTTTCAAAAACAAGGCTGCCAATGCCGGGCTTAGCGTCAGCGCGTTCAGTGCCGAAATGACGATCGCAATGGCCAGCGTGAAGGCAAATTGCCTGTAAAAGACGCCCGTCGAGCCTTCCATGAATCCGACAGGTAAAAATACGGCGGCCATGACCAGTGTGATCGAAATGATGGCGCCGGTGATTTCGCTCATGGCGGATAATGTTGCGGCTTTCGGAGGCATGTGCCGGTGTTCCATTTTGGCGTGAACGGCCTCGACGACCACGATGGCGTCATCGACCACGATTCCGATGGCAAGTACCAAGGCGAACAAAGTCAAAAGGTTGATCGAGAATCCGAAAAGTCCCATAAAGAAAAAGGTTCCTAGAATGGCCACCGGTACGGCAATCGCGGGAATGAGCGTCGACCGGAAATCCTGGAGGAACAGGAATACGACGATAAAGACGAGGATGAAAGCTTCGATAAGCGTCGTTACGACCTGGCTGATCGAAGCGTCAAGAGAATCCTTGGTATTGTAAAGAATCAGATATTTAACTCCTTTCGGAAAGTCCTTTTCGGCTTTCTTCATCAGGTCGGCGATGGCGATCTGGATTTCGCTGGAATTGGATCCGGCCAACTGCATGGTGGCGATGTTGATGCCTGGCTTTCCGTTCGTACGCGTGTAATTTCCGTAAGTGTAGGCGCCGAATTCGATTCTGGCGACATCCTTCAGGCGTAAAACCGATCCGTCAGGATTAGAGCGTATGACGATATTTTCGTACTGTGCCGGTTTGTTCAGTTTTCCTTTGTACTTGATCACGTACTCGAACGCCTCTTTGCTGCTTTCCCCGAACTTACCCGGCGCTGCTTCCAGGTTTTTGTCCTGGATGGCGGCCATAACTTCTTTGGGAGTCAGGTTGTACGTTGCCATTTGTGCCGGATTCAGCCAGACGCGCATCGAGTAGTCTTTGTTCCCACCAAAAATCAGGGATTGTCCTACACCGGGTATACGCCTGATTTCAGGGATGATGTTGATCTGAGCGTAGTTGGCCAGGAATGTCTGGTCGTATTGCTTTTCGTCTTCGGAATAGACGTCTACCACCATAATAAGGCTGTTTTGTTGCTTGGTCGTCGTAATTCCGGCGAGAACGACTTCTGACGGCAATTGGCTGACAGCCTGGGAAACGCGGTTCTGGACGTTGACGGCGGCTTGATCGGGATCGGTGCCAAGCTTAAAATAAACGGTGATGACGAGTGATCCGTCATTACTGGCGGTTGAGCTCATGTAGCTCATGTTTTCGACTCCGTTTATGGCCTCTTCGAGAGAAGGCGCAACAGATCGTAGAATGGTTTCGGCATTTGCTCCCGGATAAAAGGCG
>Ga0265798_10002190_pt1 | contig 29043 bp, 27 predicted proteins | sample P3T30metagenome_FD_192430 | JGI IMG/M metagenome (GOLD analysis project Ga0265798, IMG submission 192430) | Plant litter microbial communities from East Loma Ridge, Irvine, California - P3 T30 | ecosystem: Environmental > Terrestrial > Plant litter > Unclassified | place: USA: California...
TGCAAACCGTTAGGGCTGTATATGTACATACGGTTACGGTTGGTTTGCTTCTGAAAGTTGTCTTCAACCTCAAAAGTAATGGCATCTGCTTTTACCATAGCCACAAAATGGCTGATGGAAGGGAAGTAGGTGGGATGTATTAAAACGTTCATGCGGTTATTTGTGGATTTGAAGAAAGTGTATTTGGTAATTTGGGATTTGGTTATTCGGTCAAAGTGGATGTGACAATTTGTGGATTTGGTTATTTGGCGGGACAACGTTAGTTAGCTTTTGTTATTTGGTTGTACTGGTAGTTTCTTAAAGCGTTAAGCTTGTTTGTTATGCTTTCCAACGATAACCTTGCATCAATATAATCTGCTTCCTGCACAAAGCCAAGTTCAAACGAAATGATGAGTTGGTTTAGCACTTCAACACCAGATCCAAAAGCCATTGTTGTAAAATGTGCCTTATCTTTAAATGTATTTCTCGCCGATCCCTCTGCAATATTTGAGCATGTTGATAATGAAGCTCGCCTTAATTGCGATGTTAATCCATATTTTTCTGATTCCGGAAACTTAGTTGTAAATGCATAAAGCTTTTTTGTAAACTCTTTAGCTTCAACCCAAACCTCAGTTTTTCAAAAGAATATGTATACATTTTTTATGTTAATTTGTTAATTTGTGGATTTGGTAATTTAATTTTAGAGCGGGTTAATTCGTTAATTTGGGGATTCGGTTATCCGGATAAGAGGTTAATTTGATTGTATGTAATTCGGTTATTTGATTTAGAAAAGTTTAATTTATGTATTATGTGTCGTATCCACTTTTGGCCAAATAATCAAATCCTCAAATTGTCGTATCCACTGTTGGACAAATAACCAATCCTCGATTGACATATCCACTTTGGCCAAATAACCAAATCCTCAAATTGACGTATCCACCTTCTTCAAATAACCGCATCCACAAATTAACGAATTAACTATTTTTTAGTTTTCTTTTCCTGAAATAATCAAATCCAAACCAGGCCACCAACGCTATAATAAAATAGTTAAAGTACGATACAGGTTCGCCATCGCCACCCACGGTTGTAAACATCCTATCCCAACGGATAGAACCTGTTTCAGAATCATAGCTCATCCAGATAAATACCGGCTTGCCTACAATGTGGTCTTCGGGTACAAATCCAAAATAACGGCTGTCTAACGAGTTGTGACGGTTATCTCCCATCATCCAGTAATAATTTTGCTTAAAGGTGTAAGATGTTGCCACCTGCCCGTTTATGCGTATCTCATCTCCGGTAACTTTAAGGTCGTTATGCTCGTAATCGGCAATAATAAGTTTGTAGAAAGGAAGTGTTTCCCTATTTAGCTGAACCGTTTTACCTTCCTGCGGAATGGTAATAGGCCCCATGTTATCTACATTCCAGTCCGGTTTTGTTTGAGGGAAGATCTTCAGTTCTTTTTCTCTTGATATGTAGCGAACAACAGAGTCGATACCTTGGGCCGACCTTAATCGTTCTGCTTTTTCAAGTGTTATGTTGGCCGATATACCGTCTAAAGCTGATGGCTTTAAGCTGATCTGGTATTGCTGTATAACCTGTACGGGTATACCGCTTAATGTTGTTCTTATTGTAAATGTGTTATCGCCATTATCTAATATTCCTGTAAGATAAGGCTTTATAGCTAAATATTGCTGTTGGTTAAGCCCGCTTATAACATACGTCCTGTAAAACTCCCGTATACCGTATTGTTTTAGCATATCGGCAGAAACATCTGATTTGGCATATACTTTATGGTAGTATTGTAGTTTAGCCCTATAGCTAAGCTGTAGTTCTTTGCCGTTAATAAGCACGATACCGTCTTTAACTTCTAAATTATCTCCGGGTGTACCCACACAACGTTTTACGTAGTTGGTTTTTTTATCTATAGGCTTTTGTACCACACCACTCCGCGGATTGGTATAATCTACAAGGGTATCTACCGGCCAGTTAAATACTACAATGTCGTTTTTCTTTACATTTTCAAAACCGGGAAGCCTTAGGTAAGGGAGCTGCGGCCAATTAAGGTACGATTTTGTTTTAACAAGGGGCAGGGAGTCGTGCACCATAGGGGCAGCAATGGTTGTCATAGGTACGCGTGCACCGTAGTTAAACTTGCTCACAAAAAGGAAATCGCCAATAAGCAATGTTTTCTCTAATGATGCCGTAGGTATTGTAAAAGGCTGCATTACATAGGTATGCACAATGGTAGCGACAACAACGGCAAAAAGTAATGAGCTTACCGTATCGCCGGCTTTTGTTGTAGCCATTAGGCTACGCTCGGGCCTGTATTTTACATCCTGAGTATAGTTAATATAATAAATATAGAAACCAAGTGTAAAGATCCCCAAAAGCGTATCAGTCGTGCTGGTCTTGCCAAAGCTTCTTAACGTTTCTACCCAAACCACGGGGAACATGATAAGGTTTACAATAGGTACAAACAACAGGATAACCCACCAGCGCGGCCTGTTGATTATTTGCATTAAAACTATGGCATTATAAACGGGTACGGCAGCTTCCCACGGTTTCCTGCCTGCTTTTTGGTACAATTTCCATGTTCCTGCAAAGTGAATTACCTGTACAGCCAGGAAAAATATAAACCATTGTAATAGTGTCATTGTGTCTGAGTATTTTTTATATATGTAGTATAAATAACAAAGTTGTTACAGGCCAAGCACATCTTTCATGCTGTAAATGCCAGTTTTGCCCACAATCCACTCGGCAGCTACAACGGCGCCAAGGGCAAAACCCTCGCGGCTGTGTGCAGTGTGTGTTATAGCGATCGAGTCGATATCCGAATCGTAATTTACCGTGTGCGTACCGGGAACACCCTCTACACGCTTGGCATCAATAAAAATATCATCCTCTTTTGGGTTGCCTATAGCCCAACCGGCATAATCGGTATAATTTATAATGTCTTTTGCAAGGCTTATGGCTGTGCCGCTTGGGGCATCCAGCTTTTGGGTGTGGTGAATTTCTTCAATGCTAACCTTGTACTGCTTAAGGTTGCCCATCATTTTTGCCAGCTGTTTGTTAAGCTCAAAAAAGATGTTTACGCCCAAGCTAAAGTTAGAGCCGTATATAAAAGCACCATTTTTATCTTCGCAAAGCTGTGCCATATCATGGTAGTGCTCCAGCCAGCCTGTGGTACCGCTAATAACCGGGATATTACCGTTTAAACAAGCCGATATATTGCCCGCAGCAGCATCCGGAATACTAAAGTCAATCGCTACATCGGCATCGGCAAGGCCATCAAAGGCATCGTTGCTGCCTTTTCTTAAAACTATTTCGTGGCCCCTTTCTAAAGCGATGCGTTCTATTACTTTACCCATTTTGCCGTAGCCTAAAAGTGCGATTTTCATGTATGGAATTTAGAAATTATAATTAAGGGTAAGCCCAAAATTGTGTTTGTAATCTATTTGGTTTTGCTGCAGTTGCGGCTTAATGGCAAGGTTGCCGTTAACGTTAAACTGCGCAAGGTGGGCATCTACGTTTGCATCTACAATTTGCAGGGCATAAAGCCCTATGGTAATAAGCATAGAAAGGTCGCGGTTACGCTGATGGAATTTTTGCGCCCTCACCAGCCTGTCGGCATCAAAACCGGTGAGTTCTCCGGTAAGCGGGCGGCCGGCAAGCACATCTTTGTAAGCATCCCGGTATTTGTGGTACTCGGTATTATTAAAAGAGTAGTTGTAAAGGCTAAAGCCCATAGCCCCGTATACAATGGGTACCTTCCAGTATTTTTTATTGTAAACCTGGCCAAGCCCCGGTACTATAGCCGAAAGGAACGCAGCCTTAGCCGGCCTAAGCGGATCTATGGTATAGGGTTTAAGCAGGGTAGAGTCTATTTCTACCGTTTTTAGTTCTTCTTCGTTTTGGGCAAAAGCCGAAAAGGACGAAAAAAGCAGTGTTAATGTAAGTATGAAAAATACGTTTTTCACTAAGCTTGTATCAGTTTAATGATCCTGTTAAAATCTTCTTCCGAATGAAAAGGTATGGTAATCTTGCCTTTACCTTTTGCATCTACCTTAACATCAACTTTTGCACCAAAAAAGTTAGTGATGGATTTTTTCTCTGCATCAGCCACTTCAAACGATGTTGTTTTTGCGGTTGACGGAGTGCCCGACGTCTTAAGGCTGTCGTGGTAGCTTTTTACCAAAGCCTCAGTTTCGCGTACCGAAAGGTTGCGGCTTACTATTTTTTGGTAAATATCTGCCTGTGCATCATGGTCTTCTATATTGATGATGGCTCGGCCGTGGCCCATAGTAATAAAACCATCGCGAATACCTGTCTGGATTATTGGGTCCAGCTTAAGCAGGCGAAGGTAGTTAGCTATTGTAGAACGTTTTTTACCCACACGGTCGCTCATTTGCTCCTGTGTAAGCTGTATCTCGTCTATAAGCCTTTGGTACGAAAGGGCAATCTCAATAGGGTCAAGGTCGTGGCGCTGTATGTTCTCTACAAGGGCCATTACCAGCGACTCATTATCATTAGCTATACGAATGTACGCCGGTACATGCGTAAGGCCTGCCAGTTTAGAGGCACGCAACCTGCGCTCACCCGATATTAGCTGGTATTTGTTATAATCCAATTTACGAACCGTTATGGGCTGTATAACGCCAAGCTCTTTAATAGAGGTGCTTAGCTCCTGTAAAGCCTCTTCGTTAAAACTGGTCCTTGGCTGAAAAGGGTTTATTTCTATAGCATCTAATTCAAGCTCTATAATATTGCCTACAACTTTATCTGCATTTTTATCCTCAACCGATTTAATGTCGTTTTCAGGATCTTTTAATAACGCCGATAATCCCCTGCCAAGGGCTTGCTTTTTTACTGCTTTCATAAACCTACTTTACTGTTTTTCTTTATCACTTCTTCTGCAAGGTGCAGGTAGTTAGATGCCCCTTTGCTGGTGGCATCATAGTTTATAATGCTTTCGCCAAAGCTTGGGGCTTCGCTAAGCTTAATGTTTCTTTGTATTATGGTGGTAAAAACCATGTCGTTAAAATGCTTCTGCACCTCTTCAACTACCTGGTTAGATAACCTTAAACGTGCATCATACATGGTAAGCAGCAGGCCTTCTATATCTAACTCCGGATTGTGTATTTTTTGTACGCTCTTAATGGTGTTTAACAGTTTTCCTAAGCCTTCCAACGCAAAATATTCACATTGTATGGGTATAATAACGCTATCGGCTGCCGTAAGGGCATTAAGGGTTAGTAGCCCTAACGATGGGGCGCAGTCTATTAAAATATAATCATACTTATCTTTAACACTTTCCAGCGCCTGTTTAAGCATGTATTCTCTGTTTTCTTTATCTACAAGTTCTATTTCTATAGCAACAAGATCTATGTGCGATGGTATTACCCAAACATTAGGGGCTGTACATTCCATCGTAGCTTCATCCGGGGTGTTGCTGTGCTCAAGTATCTGGTAAGTACCAATCTCTACCGACTCTACATCGATACCAAGGCCAGAGCTGGCATTAGCCTGCGGGTCGGCATCAATAAGCAGTACCTTTTTTTCAAGAACGCCCAGCGCAGCTGCAAGGTTTACCGTTGTGGTTGTTTTACCTACGCCACCTTTTTGGTTGGCAATGGCTATGATCTTACCCATTTATGTTTAAAATTTTTGAACCGTAAAAATACAATTATTTATGGTTCCTGAAAACGTAAATTGTTAACAATGCCCAAATAGCATAACAATAAAAAAAGCCGGCAAAATTGCTTTTGCCGGCTTAAGGTATAAGGTGTGATTTATGCCACTAAAAACATATTATTTTATAATAAGTTTTTGAGTTTTAGTTACAGAACCTGCTTGTAATTTAAGGATATAAATACCGCTGTTTAAAGCAGAAAGGTTAAGTTCTTTAGTGTAAAAACCAGCGTTGTCTGTAATTTGAGTTTCGTAAACTTTAGCACCTGTTACAGCATAAACACTTACTGTATTAGTTTCTGAAGCATTGTTTTTAAGGTCGTACATTAAAGTAACATTACCATCTGTAGATGGGTTAGGGTAAACACCAAAAGTAATGTTGCCGTTAACGTCTTCTAAACCTGTTGTAGGGGTCACGTCTTCTGCGTTAAACGTAAGCTCACCTGTAGATGATCCTGCAAAAGATGTAAAGTATAACCTGTGGATAGTACCGTCAGCAATATTTTTTACGTAATATGTTTTGTTTGTTGGAAGTACGTAAACGCCACCGGTAAAAGATTTCCAATCGTAACCAATTGTATTGATTGCTTCAGAGTAAGCAGCGTCTGCAGGTAGCACAGGTTCTGCAGTACCTGTTTGGTCAGTTTCCGCAACAGTTACCTGGGTAGAATTGTGTAGTGTACCGGTTACAGCGTAAGGCATTGGGTTCTCTACCGTACCAAGGTTAGTAGTGTACTGTGTAAATACCATATCCCACGCTGTATCAACTGGCGCTACGGTTACAGGAGCATTAGTATCTAAAGAGTAAAAGTTAAATGTTGTAGCAGACGCTCCATTGTTTGCAACAGTAGCTTCGGTATCTGCACTCCATGCTGTACCATCCCAAGTTGCATATTTAAAAGTAAAGCCGCCAAAATAATCAGAGATGAAAACTTTTTTATATAACGTTTCAGAGTATTTTAATACAAATGTAACAGTACCTTCTACATGGTGTGTTATAGAGTTGTATTCTCCCCAGCCATATTCTGCACTGCCGGAGCTTAGTGCTCCTTCAGCCCAATCTATGTCAGAGTTTGTTAACTGTACCCAGCCTGTTTGTGCGGTTACATCAATAGTAGCATAGTCTGCCGGAGTTGATGATGCTTCATAAGCCGTAATGCCCCTGCCGTCGTTAATACGGATGGTACCTAAAGCCTGCTGCCCCTCAACGTTTTCAAACGCAAGGTCCCAGCTTGTTTTAGGCACAGCGGTTTGTGTGTTGGTAGAAAATTTGTAAAATACCTGGTTAGCATAGCCGGGGCCAAGCGGAACTGTAACTTCTTGTGCATTGGCAAAAAAGCCTAAAAACATTGATGCAGCGAGTAGTAAATTTTTCTTCATTTTGTTATTATTTAGATTCAATAAGGATAATATTATGCCGCAAATATAAATATTAATTTATACTAAGTCTAAATAAAGTTGAAAAATTTCATAAAAAAGGGCAGCGGAAATGCTGCCTTAGGTTAATCATATAGAGGGTTGATAGCAAACTAACTGCGCTTTAATAACTAAATATAAAGTAGTTACTTATTCTTTTTAGCTTTGATCATAGCTTCTAACTGATCCCACAGCTCTTCCGGAATTGCCTCTAAAATATTAAACTGTCCTGCACCTTTAAGCCATTCGCCACCATCTATAGTGATCACTTCGCCGTTTACATAAGCAGAGAAATCAGACACCAGATAAGCGGCAATATTAGCCAGTTCCTGATGGTCGCCCACGCGTTTTAGGGGCACTTTTTGCGCAAGGTCAAATTTTTCCTGAAGGTCGCCCGGCAAAAGCCTGTCCCAAGCACCCTTAGTAGGAAAAGGGCCCGGGGCTATAGCGTTGCTGCGTATACCATACTTTGCCCACTCAACCGCGAGGCTGCGGGTCATGGCGAGCACACCGGCCTTGGCAGTGGCACTCGGCACCACGTAGGCCGATCCTGTCCATGCATATGTAGTTACTATATTTAATACAACATTGTTGGTTTGTTTGGTATCTATCCAATGTTTGCCAAAGGCAAGTGTACAGTTTTTAGAGCCTTTAAGCACAATATCTATTACGGTATCAAAAGCATTGGCCGATAGCCTTTCGGTAGGCGATATAAAGTTTCCTGCGGCATTGTTAAGCAAAACATTTACACTGCCGTAAGCATCCAGCACGGCTTTAAGCATATTTTCTACCTCATCATAATTTCTAACGTCGCATTGTACTGCAAGGCACTTGCCGCCGGTTTCCTGCTCCAGTTCTTTTGCCGTGTTTTGCAGTTTCTCTAAATCGCGCGATGTTATAGCAACCTTTGCGCCAAGCTCCATAAAATAACGGGTCATGGCTTTACCCAGGCCGCTGCCACCGCCAGTTACTACAATTACTTTATCGGCCAGCGCATTATCGCGCAGCATTTTATCGGTATAGCTCATTCGTGTTGTGTGTTATGATGTAAAGTAAATGTATAAAATATAATGCACGCATTGCAGTTAAATGTGTGTAAAATTTACGATACAAATAATAAAACGGGGTGTATATTGATAAAAGTATAGTAAGGGGATACAGATAGTCTTTTCTTTTGTCTTGAAACAAAAGAAACAAAAATTCAAGGCTCCAACTCCTTATGCTACAAAATAAAATAAGTGGCTAAACGATTTGAACTCGCTGCGCTCAAACAGCAAATCGTTTTTGACGCCTCTCATTCTATTTTGCTTAACGCAACAGAGTTTAAGGCCTTAGCTTCACTCAAGCCACCTTACACTCTTAAGTGTCTTATCTAACTTTTTAATTTCTGTATCTGGCTTTCGGCGTTGGCCTGTTCATCGGCATTACCGTGTTTTTTAAGCAGTTCGTAGTATTTTAAGGCGTTGGGTTTATCGTTATTAAGCTTGTAGGCATGTGCAATGTTGCCCAGCACAATGGTATCGGTAGGTTGCACCTTATGTGCTTTTAATAGCGACTCTAATGCTTTTATAGGCTGGTTTTGCAGCATGTACACTACACCCACACTCGAAAGGCTTTCGATATGGTTGGGATAGTATTTTAGTACCGACTGCGATATACGCTGCATGTTGGGCAGCAGGTTATCGTTACCGGTTTCATACAATTGGTACACATATTTTTGCACGGTGCTCAGCATAAAGTCAACCGCATCTTCCTGGGGTTTGCCGCCGCTCCACAGCCATTTGTTCTTTATTTTGTTAGAATAGTCTACCGTAGCAATAACCTCGTTGGTAAAGGCGTCATAATTGCCGTCTTCGCCTAACAGGTATATTTTGCCAAAACGCATATCTAACCGATTTGGGAATTTTGCAATGCCTTTGCTAATGGCAGCTACGGCCTTATCAACTTCAGGTCCGTCATAAATAACCCTGCTAGTCATGTAACCCGCAGTAGCATTGGTGGAGTCTTTTAGCGCAAACGATTCGTCTTCGCCGGGCTCGCTTTGTATGCTCAGCACCTCTTTTTTAGCCTTAGCAGCGTGGTAATTAAAAAGGGCAATGTAATAATCGGGGTCATTAGCGCCGGCCTTTTCCCATTTTTTAAGGAGCTCCTGCTGACCCACACTGTCTTTTTGTTGTGCAAGGGCGTTGTATTCATCAAGCGTTTGTGCCGTTAAGTTGCTTAACGTACAGAACAGGAGCAGGGAAAAAAGTTGTTTCATAAGGCAGATGGCGCTTGTATGCTATAAAAATAGTGAACTTTAGTATTGCTCCATCGTTTTAGCGGTAAAATATCAGGTTGCCAAATGTAATATAAAATAAAAAGGCCGGATATTTCTATCCGGCCCTCAAAAGGCTATGCAGCCAAATATTTTCAATCATTACTTTTTAACCCTGATAGGTATAAGTTTTTTGCGGCTATTGTTAACTTGCATAAATCCGGCAGCCATAAAAGCCATAAAAACAGGATATAGTATAAAAAATGTTGCGTTTACAGAGGGCAGGTTTAAAACCAACGCTAATACTATATGCAGTACAGAAGTTACAATCATTCCAACAGTCCCGATTGTAAAGAAGGGGTTTCTATTTTTCATTTCCTCTATTTAGAGATTAATTAGTTATAAAATTACGCTATTAAAGCACTTGCAAATGTTAAAGCCTCTATTATTTTGAATAATAATGCTATTTGCTTTAAAAACAATAATCGTGCCTTATTTACAGCCTGATTTTACGATTTCTTTAAAAGGAGGTTGACCGACTTATATCGTTACAAATGCCCTATTCGTTTACAGTAGTAAGCTTGCCTTCAAAAGTACCCGTGATTGGTATACTGAAATTGCCTCCATTTTGAGGGATGGCTACCAGGTTCATGTTTTCAAATTCAATTTTAAACTTATCATTTCCGTAATCTGTTACGTTAATAGCTGCGCCGGAAAACATTAAAGTACCGCCCGTACCAAATACTAAAAGCCCATGGCCCACCAACTGGGTTTGCCCTTCCTCTAACATGTGGTTTGTATAACGGCCGGTTGCACTAGGCCGCGATTTGGGATAGATTAATTGCAGAGAAATGTAATTTTTCAACGAATCTACCGGATTATTGTCTATTAAATGTATACGCCTGCTGTAGAGCTCGGGATCGTTAGAGTTATAAAAAAACGAGGTAGCTTCAGATAGCTTAAAGTCTTCGCCGTCTATCTGTATAGTAGATTTTAAGTTATCGGTAGCGGTATCATCATCATTTGTACATGATTGTAATAGAATAACAGCGGTAAGGAGTAATAAAATTTTTTTCACGATTGATTTTTAATTTTTGCAAAGCTACTATTATCAGTGAACAATAAAAGAAAAACCGGGAAATTCCCAGTTTTGCATTATAACTCATACTAAAACTTTACGGCTCTAAGGGCATATTGGTAAAAGTACCTTCAAAAATACCGTTAACTACCGTAGGGGTGGTAGTGCCATCGCCTATTTGTATGTTGTTAAGTTCTATTTTAAATTTATTATTGCCAAGGTCGGTTACTTTAAACGTGCTGCCTTCCTTAAACGGAAAAACCATATCATCAAACATGTACGATCCTCCGCCTGTAAATTCGGTATCTACAGGGCCTTCATGATATACAGTGTAGGTTCCGCTGGCATTGGTTCCGGCGTAGTGCGTATACAGGTTTATGCCTTTGTTATTACCGGCCTGGCGTATAGTAAAAGTACGTTCGGTAACGTTTGGCGTGCCATGGGAGGCCGACGTTACTACATGCGACTCTGATGCTGTTGCCGGCGATGGTGTAAAAGCTACGCCATCAATAGTAATGGAGCTTTGATAATCGTTAGGTAATGCAGAAGTTGAGGCATCGTCATCACCACACGATGCAAATAGCCCTAAGGCTGTAAATAACAGTAATAAGTTTTTCATAGCAAATGAATTTTTATTGTTTAAACTCAAAGATATAAAAATACTATTTTACTTACAGATGTTTTTGCGTAAAGTTTTGATATCAGATAGTTGCGTTTTTTACTCCGCTAATATCCTTAAACTGCTGCGCATTGATGATACCCGCTTCGCTTGCGGTGTTGTTAAAGTAAACGTACACCTCTTTAAGGTTGTGCTGCTTTAATATGTCGCTGTACAGTTGCTGCAATTCAGGTTCGCTATATTCTGAGTAAAATAATTTTGGATTGCCATGCAGCCGTACATAGCCGGTTTGTGTGGTGGCAGCAACCGTGGTAGGCAGTTTAGGGTAATTAACGCTGCAAAAGGTAATGCTGGCCTCTGCTAATGCCGAATAAACATCCTCACGCCACCAACTTTCGTTCCTGAACTCAATTACATTTATAAAGTTTGGGTTAAGCGATGACGTAATTAATTGTAGCCGCTCCTCACTATAACTAAAGCTCGGCGGCAGTTGAAAGAGGATAGGCCCCAGCTTTTCGGACAAGCCTTCTTTGCACGCGTTGTAAAATTTTGCTATCTCTTCAGTGCAGTCTTCAAAGCGTTTTATATGGGTAATTTGCTTGGGTGCCTTAACGGCATAAGTAAAGCCTTCGGGGGCTTTTTTGTACCAGCCCTGCATGCCTTTTACTGTGGGGAAACGGTAAAACGTAGCGTTAATCTCAAACGTATTAAAATGCTCGCAATAGTAGGCAAACCACTGGCCTGCGGGCATATCTTCCGGGTAAAAGAGCCCCCGCCATTGCTTGCTGTAAAAACCCGAGCATCCGGTAAAAATTGCTGGCTTATCCATAATTAAAAAAGCAGCGGCAATTAATGCCGCTGCCTTATCACAAATTTAATTAATATAACTGCAGCCCCGCCACCTCTAACGGGGCCGGATAGTTAATTTTGAGTGAAATTTTGCTTTCCCGCCACCGCCCGGTTAACCTGGTGGGTTTGGGCTACCTTTTTAACCGCCAAAACATAAGCGGCTGTGCGAAGGGTAATATTGTACTGCAACGCTGTTGCAAACACATCGGCAAAACTTTTGTTTAAAATTGCCTCCAGGCGGGTGTTTACATGCTCTACAGGCCACGATTGCGCCAGGCTGTTTTGCAGCCATTCAAAGTAAGAAACGGTAACGCCACCGGCATTGGCAACAATATCGGGTACTACAGTAATGCTCTTGCTTTTCAGGATTGCATCGGCATCGCTGGATACCGGCCCGTTAGCACCTTCTACAATAATACTGGCTTGTATATCATGGGCATTGGCGGCGGTAATCACATCTTCTTTTGCTGCAGGTATCAGCACATCGGCGTTAAGCAACAGCACATCGTTGTGGCTTATTACGGTGGCTTTAGGGTAGCCGGTAATACTCTTTCCGTTAAGATTGTAGTACAGTATAAGCTCCGGTATGTTAATACCTTCGGGGTTGTGCAATGCCGTATTAATATCGCTCACAGCAACAATTTTAAGTCCGGCCTCATATAAATACAGCGCAGTATGCAGGCCTACATTGCCAAACCCCTGCACCGCTACCGATGTTTTATCTTTATTGTAACCCAGCTTCTCTAACGTAAGCAGGGTAATAATGCTCACGCCGCGGCCTGTTGCTTCTACACGCCCTAACGACCCTCCTGCGTTTAAATGCTTGCCTGTAACTACCGCATGTATGGGTTTGCCGTGCAGGAGCGAGAACTCATCCATAAGCCAGCCCATTTCGTCGGGGCCGGTACCCATATCGGGCGCGGGTACATCTTTGGTAGGGCCAAAGGTATCGGCCAAAGCCTTAGTATATGCACGGGTTATTTTTTCTAATTCCGATCTTGAATGGTCTTTTGGGTTACAGATGATGCCGCCCTTTGCTCCGCCAAATGGTATGCCCGTAACGGCCGATTTCCAGGTCATCCAGGCAGCAAGCGCTTTTACCTCGTTTAGGTTAACATCACTGTCGTAGCGTATGCCCCCTTTACTTGGACCCAATGCGGTGGAGTGGATAATACGGTAGCCTTCAAAGTTTTGCTCCTCGCCGTTATCCAGCGTTATCGAAAAGTTTACGGTTACCTGTTTTTCCGGGCGTTGCAGCTTTTGCCTAATTGATGCGTTTAACTGCAATATATCAGCTGCTTCGTTAAACCTGTCCAGCATCGACTGGAAAGGGTTTTGTTGTATAATAGATGAACTCATGAGATTTGTATACTAATTGAAATGATTGATTATTTTTTTGGAGTGATGCTTACCAGCCTTTTACCGCGCCGCCTTTAAACTCCTTAAGTGCCGATGCCTCAACTTCGGCATCCTGGTAGGCTTTTACAAACTGCTTTACGTTCTCTGCATTCTTGTTGTCCTCGCGGGTAACAATAAGGTTTACATAAGGCGAATCTTTATCCTCTACAAAAAGGGCATCTCGGGCGGGCACTAACCCGGCCTGAGAGGCAAAGGTGTTGTTGATGATGGCAATGGTTACATTCTGGTCTTCTAAAGCACGGGGCAATTGCGGCGCTTCGAGCTCCAGGATCTTCAGGTTTTTTGGGTTGGCCGTAATATCAGTCACTTTCGGCAGCAGCCCAACACCTTCTTTAAGTTTCAGCAGCCCGTTTTTTTGAAGCAGCAGTAACGACCTGCCACCATTGGTTGGGTCGTTAGGGATAATGATGGTACTACCCTCTTTTAAATCAGCCAACGACTTTATTTTTTTAGAATACCCAGCAATAGGGTAGATAAACGTTTTGCCTACCACGGCCAGCTTATAGCCCCTTTGTTTAGACTGCTCATCTAAATACGGCTGGTGCTGAAATGCATTGGCATCTATATCGCCCTGGCTAAGCGCCTCGTTAGGTATTACATAATCGTTAAACGATACCAGTTCTACCTCCAGCCCGTATTTTTCTTTGGCTACCTTCTTGGCAGTTTGTGCCACGGTTAATTCGGGCCCGCTTGCAACGCCTACCTTTATATAATGCGGGTCGGTATTTTTTTTGTCAGAACAATTACTCAGGCTCAGTGCTAAAACCACAAAGCCGGTAAAGTTGATTAGTTTTGTTAGTGCATTCATATTTATTGGTATTAAAATTTATGTTTGAATTATCTGTGGTCGAAATGTTTAGAGAGGGCATCGCCGGCATACTGAATTATAAATACCAGCAGTACCAGCAAAATAAGCACGGCATTCATGGTTAGGGCATCATAGCCAATATAGCCGTATTGATAGCCCACCTGGCCAAGGCCGCCGGCGCCCACAGCGCCACCCATTGCCGAATAGCCTACGAGGGTTATCAGCGTTATAGAGGCTGCGTTAATTAAAGAGGGCAAAGCCTCTGGCAATAATACTTTATATACAATTTGCAGGGGTGTTGCACCCAGTGCGCGTGCCGCTTCTATAAGCCCCGGGGGCAGGCTTAGCAGGCTGTTTTCTACAAGGCGGGCAATAAACGGGGCTGCGCCAATGCTTAGCGGAACGAGCGCTGCACTTACGCCTATAGACGTGCCTACAAGGCCGCGTGTAAAAGGTATCATCCATACAATTAAGATGATAAAGGGTATCGACCTGAAAATATTTACCAGTACAGATAGCGTTCTATTGGCAACTGCCTGCTCGAGTATTTGCCCTTTACGGGTAAGGAACAGCAGTATGCCTATGGGCAGCCCCAGCACGAAGCCAAAAAAGCCTGACACGAACGTCATTACCAGGGTTTCCCAGGTGCCGTTTAAAAGGAGTTGTATAATAGAATCAGACATAGCCTAAAATTTGCGTTGTAATATGTTTTGCTGTAAAGTAGTTTATGGCGGCCGTATAATTATCGCGGTTGCCCGATAGCTCTATAAGCATTACCCCAAAATTTACATTGCCCGCATGGTCCATCTGGGCGCTGATGATCTTAAAGTTGATGCCAAACAGGCGGCTGGCCTCAGAAAGTACCGGCTCGTTAACCGACTGGCCTGTGAGTTCGAGCTTTAATAGCGTATGCAGCCCAATGGCATCCGTTGCCGACAGCCTTTCGCTGTAGGATGCGGGGATTTCTATGTGCAGTGACGATGCTATAAACTGGCGGGTAAGTTCCTGCTGCGGGTTAGCAAAAATTTCTCCTACAGTACCTTGCTCTATCAGGCGCCCGTTGCTTATTACGGCAACTTCATCGCAAATAGATTTTACAACCTCCATTTGGTGGGTTATAAGCAATATGGTTATGTTTAGGCGGCGGTTAATGTCTTTTAATAAGTTAAGTATGGAGCGGGTAGTAGCGGGGTCTAAAGCGCTGGTGGCTTCATCGCACAATAAAACTTTGGGGTTGTTGGCAAGGGTGCGCGCAATGGCTACGCGCTGTTTTTGCCCACCCGAAAGGCTTGCCGGGTAATCGTTAGCTTTTTCAGATAATCCTACCAGTTGCAGCAGTTCTGTTACGCGCTCTTTAATGGCTGCTTTTGATGTGCCGGATAGCTCCAACGGAAAAGCAACATTATCGTATACCGTGCGCGACGATAGCAGGTTAAAATGCTGAAAGATCATGCCTATCTGCCTCCTTTCATGCGCCAGCTGCGATGCCGAAAGGCTGATGAGGTTTTTGCCACCTACAATTACCTGCCCCGATGTGGGCTTTTCCAGCAGGTTCACGCAGCGTATCAGGGTACTTTTTCCCGCGCCGGATGTGCCTATTACACCAAATATCTTACCCGGCGGCACCTTGAGCGATACGCCGTTTAAAGCGGTAACCTCGCGGTCTTTTTGGTAAAATGTTTTGGTTATGTTTTGTAATTCTATCATTACAGGTTTCCTGTTATTATAATTAAAATTTTGATGCCGGGTACAAAAAAAGCCCTTTTACAGTAGGTTGTAAAAGGGCTTTGTATAGGTTGGCAACTACACACAGGCACTCCGGCAACACGAAAAGAGTTTCATGCAGCAACACATTTGCATTATAGCGATGTTGTTAAAAGGTGCCATGTATGTTTTATTATGCTTGATTATGATGGGGCAAATGTATGTAAAAATTATTACTCTATAGAATTTATAGGATAATAATTTTTTGTTAATAATTCGTACAACGATATAGCTCGTTTTGAGGTATTAATAACGCTGCTGTAAGAAACAGGGTTTATTTATAAAGCACCTGGCAATTGGTACAAAAAAAGCTGCGGCGCTTTTTAGTGCCGGTGTACTCTTTATAAATAGGCAGATCGCAGCGTTTGCAAATCTTTTTGGTGTGGGCCAGCCAGTGCTTTTTAAGCTCATTTTGCTCTTTCCAGCGCAGGAAATCAAAGCTGTAGTTGCGCGCTTCGGTTATAACTGAGTCGAGTACGTCTTCGGGAATTTTACCCACTAAAGATTCCGGATGCACATGCACGCGGTACAGCACCTCATTTTTAATGATGTTGCCCACGCCCGAGAAGATATCCTGTTCTAAAAGTGCATCGCACACCTGTTTATTGGGTACATCGGCCAGTTTGGCTTTCGCCGAAGCTGGGTCCCAGTTGTCGTTCATAACATCGGCAGTAAAATCGTAATGGTCGTGTACATCGCCTTCAAGCACCTTAACTGCCGCTGTATATATGTTGAACTCGCCATTTTTAAAGGTAAGGCCCAGGCGCAGCAGCTTGTCTTTGGTTTCGTTTATTAAATAGGTGCCAAACATTAAAAAGTGAATGCGCACAGTAAAACCATCAAAACAAAGCAGTAGGTGCTTGCCCCAGGTTTTAATGTCGTTTAGTTTTTGATTTTCTAAACGCGACATATCAATTTTAGCATTGCCGGCAGCGGCAATAACTTTTTTGCCTATAAATTGTTTGGCGGCATTTTTTGCGATAATTATGGATGGGCCTTCGGGCATAAAATTTTATTTATGCTTAAAGTTACGCAGCAAATTTTTTATGCGATTTGCTTTTACCGAAGTTTTAACAAGGAGGTAATTGTATGTAAGGTGTAAAATTATTTGTAAGGGAAATCTAAAAAACCGGCAGTTGCTAAAATAACAACCGCAAAAAGTACATATAGTAGCGAATGTCGAACTCCAAAAGTGAAATATTAAGCCTTTTTTGAGGGTGAAAATTATAATTTAAAGGCAAAACCGTCGGACACTTTTAACTGGTATTTTTCGGCATCAAATTTATAAAAAAATGATCCCTTGCGCGATGAGTTCATGTCTTTTTCATCAGTTTTAATAAGGATATCCAACCCGTTTATCTTATTGATAAAGTTACGCTTGTCGAGCTTTTCACCTAAAATAGCTTCGTAAAGTGATTGTAACTCCTTCATTGTGAACTTTTCAGGCAGCAATTCAAAACCAATAGGCTTGTTGGATGCACGGTAGCGTAGGCGGCTCATTGCGTTCTTAACCATTAGGTTATGGTCAAAAATAAGGTCGGGTTTCTCATCAATGTTAAACCACTTAGCCGAGAAGTTCTCATTTAAAGTATCATGTCCCTCAATATTAATAAGTGCATAGTAAGATACTGATACTGTTCGCTCTACGGGATCCCTGTCCAGCGCGCTGTACGACCGTAGCTGTTCCATGTAAATATTGTCCAGCCCTGTAAGGTGGTTTAGCACCCTTGTAGCAGCCGTGTCAAGGTTTTCATCGTTTTTTAGGAATCCACCCATAAGAGACCACTTACCTTTTTGGGGCTCAAAGTCCCTTTTAATAAGTAAAATCTTTAGGTTTTTTTTATCGAACCCAAAAATTATACAGTCTACCGCGAGCAATACTTTGTTTTGGTTATCGTAGTTTTTCATTGTATAAAAAGCGGCAAGATAGTAACAATGGCGGTAAATTGCAATCTATTTTAACTAAGTTAAATAATGCACATAATACAGTTGAGAACGATGTAGTATTATGATCTGTATTATTTTTTTAGCCTAATTTCACAATTATTAATACTTTTTTGCTTTTTTATGAAATAATTATATAAATTTGGAAGTGTAAAAAACACATTTATTAGTCGGTACTACAACTATTAGCTGTTAGTAATGATATTAAAATACAATTTGGCAACGAATCCAACATTAACCCAATGATAAAAATTAATAAACATTTAGCACCTCTGGCTCTCGCAGCAATATCGTTTTTGCCCAATAACCAGGCATTTGCGCAGCAAAAATCTACAGTAACGCTTGCAGCGCAGGAAAATGCGCCAACCATTAATAAACATATTTACGGGCATTTTGCCGAGCATTTGGGCAGGTGTATTTATGATGGTTTTTATGTAGGAGAAAAAAGCACGGTACCCAACACAAATGGCGTGCGTAACGATATTATAGCTGCTTTAAAAGAGCTGGGCATACCCAATCTTCGCTGGCCTGGTGGTTGTTTTGCAGATACCTACCACTGGAAAGATGGTATAGGCCCAAAAGACCAAAGGCCGGAAATGGTAAACCAATGGTGGGGCGGCGTTACCGAGGATAACAGCTTTGGTACACACGACTTTTTAGACCTTTGCGAAACGCTTGGCACTGAGCCTTATCTTGCTGCCAATGTGGGCAGTGGTACCGTACAGGAATTTACAGAATGGATACAGTATGTAAACCACACCGGTAAAAGCCCTATGGCCGACCTTCGAAAAAAGAACAACCGCGATAAAGCCTGGGGTGTAAACATATGGGGTGTGGGCAACGAGGCGTGGGGCTGCGGAGGTAACATGACGCCTGAGCACTATGCCAATCTTTACAGGCAATATGCTACGTTTATGACCGACTGGACGAACTCGGGAAAAATGTTCAGGATCGCATCGGGGGCTAATGGCGGCGATTATCACTGGACGGAAGTCTTAATGCGCGAAATCCCTAAAAGCCTTATTGAAGGTGTGGCACTGCACTCGTACTCGGTAATAAACTGGGAAAAGAAAGGATCGGCTACTAAGTTTACAGAGGCGCAGTATTTTGATACCATGAAATCAGCACTTTTTATGGAAGAGCTTGTTAACAAGCATTCTGAGATCATGGATAAATATGACCCTGCAAAAAAGATAGCGTTGATTGTAGACGAGTGGGGCGGATGGTATGAAGTGGAAGAAGGCAGTAACCCGGGTTTCCTATACCAGCAAAACACCATGCGCGATGCAATGATAGCGGGCACTACATTAAACATTTTTAACAACCACAGCGATAGGGTGCGTATGGCTAACCTTGCACAAACAGTAAATGTATTGCAGGCGGTTATCCTTACCAAAGGCGATAAAATGATACTAACGCCTACATACCATGTAATGCATATGTATAAAGTGCACCAGGATGCAAAGCTTATCCCTATAAAGGTTACATCGCCTGATTATACTTTTGAGGATAAAAAGCTGCCCGCAATATCAGCCTCGGCATCAGTTAAAGAGGGTAAAACACACGTATCGCTTGTAAACATCCATTCAACACAAAAAATCACTACAGAAATTAACATCGAGTCGCTTAAGCTTAAAAGCTTTACGGCAAAAATAATATCTTCCGGCAAACTACAGGATCACAATACATTCGAAAATCCTAACGCAATTACAGAGAAAGAGTTTAAGGATTTTAAATATAAAAACGGAACACTTTCGGTTACACTGCCGCCTTTTTCGGTTGTGGTGTTAGAAGGTAAATAGCCTTGAAACGTACGATACGCCAACGAATTTTAAAAGTGTTCGATAAACAGCACTTGTTAATAAAGAAATTAAACTCCAAAAGCTAATTATCATTATCAAAAGGAGCGATTATATAATACAACCCAATAAATGAAGACAAATTTTTTAAAAAGCACAGCCCTTACAATAGCCCTGGCAGGTACGGCGCTTTGCAATGCACAAGAGCACAAACTTACATTAGACCTTGCCGATACTGGTATTAAGATACAGCCCACCATGTATGGTATCTTCTTTGAGGATATCAACTTTGGTGCAGATGGCGGCCTGTATGCAGAACTGGTTAAAAACCGCTCATTCGAGTTTGATAATCCGCTTATGGGCTGGCAACAGCCTAACACGCAAAGGCTCCTGCTTAACGAAAAGTCAGGCTTTGCTACTGTGATAGAGGGAGGTAAAGAAGGTAATAAGAATTATTGCCGCGTTGAGGTTAAAGATGCAGCCGGCTACGTACTTATAAACGAAGGTTTCCGTGGTATAGGCGTTAAGGCTAATGATACTTATAACCTGTCTCTAATGGCGGCTAACCAGTCGGGTAACATCTCAAAAATTAAATTCCAGTTTGTAGATGCCGCCGGTAAAGTATTGGGTGAAACATCGGTAAGTCCATCATCTAAAGAGTGGAAGAAATACACAGCCCAAATAAAAGCTACCACAACCGAGGCAAAGGCAAAACTAAAAATAACATTTGAAGGCAAAGGCGTTGTAGACCTTGATATGATCTCTATCTTTCCGCAGGATACCTGGAAAAACAGGCCGAACGGTTTACGTAAAGACCTGGTACAAAAGCTGTACGACCTTAACCCGGGCTTTTTGCGCTTTCCCGGTGGCTGTATTGTAGAAGGCCGTGTGCTGGAGGAGCGTTACCAGTGGAAAAAAACCGTTGGCGCAGTGGAGCAAAGGGAAACAATGATAAACCGCTGGAATGTGGAGTTTGAACATAAACAAACCCCCGACTATTTCCAGTCGTTTGGCTTGGGCTTCTTTGAATATTTTCAGTTGTCGGAAGACATTGGCGCAGAGCCGCTACCTATTTTAAGCTGTGGTATTGCATGCCAGTTTAACACGGGTGAGCTTGTACCACTTGCCGACTTAGACCCTTATGTTCAGGATGCATTAGACCTTATTGAATTTGCAAATGGCAGTGCCTCTACAAAATGGGGTAAAATGCGTACCGATATGGGCCACCCGCAACCCTTTAACCTGAAATTTATAGGTGTGGGCAACGAGCAGTGGGGGCCTGATTATATAGACCGTTATAAGGTGTTCGAAAAGGCCATCCATACTAAATATCCTAATATCAAGATAATATCGGGCAGTGGCCCATCTCCTGATGGAGATTATTTTGACTATGGGTGGAAGCAGCTTAAAGAACTTAAAGCCGATATTGTAGATGAGCATTACTACAATTCACCTAATTGGTTTAAAGAAAATGTTAGCCGTTATGACAAGTACGACCGTAAAGGCCCTAAGGTTTTTGCTGGCGAGTACGCTGCTCAAAGTAAAGCTATTGCGAGTGCCGAGAATAAAAATACGTGGGAATGTGCCCTTGCCGAAGCTGCGTTTATGACCGGCCTTGAGCGTAATGCCGATGTAGTGCATATGACAAGCTACGCACCGCTTTTTGCCCATGCTGATGGCTGGCAGTGGACACCGGACCTTATTTGGTTCAACAACCTGCAAAGCTATGCTACGCCTAACTATTACGTTCAAAAGTTATATGGTACTAATGCCGGTACCGACCTTGTCGCTATTACCGAAAGTGGTAAGGCTATTACCGGTAAAGATGGCCTTTTTGCCACAGCAGTAACCGATGCAACTACTAAGGAAGTTATCATTAAGCTAGTTAACACCTCAGGTAAAGCCCAACAGACCGATATTAGCGTTAAAGGCAAAAAACTGGGTGCAAGCGGTACGCTTATTACGTTAAAGAACGATAACCTGGCTTCAGAAAATAATTTCCAGACAGAAACGGTTGCTCCAAAAGAAAGCACTTTCAAGTTAAAAGGTGGTAAAATTGATGTTGAGGTTCCTGCGTATTCTTTTGTGATTATAAAAGTTAAGATGTAGTAGAAATAACAAGTGTAATAAATACATTTATTAAAATTTGTAATTATATTTGTCGCATATAACACAATCGGTTGCAAGGCTGTATAACATTAATTAGCCAAGGCAATCGATATAAAACGATACACACCATGAAAAAATATGTAATAGGGCTGGACTACGGTACCGATTCGGTTCGTGCAGTGCTTATAGATACTGATAACGGCGCAGAGCTGGCAAGCGAGGTGCACATGTATGCCCGCTGGAAAAAAGGCATGTACTGCGATGCGCAGGCAAACCGTTTCAGGCAGCATCCGTTAGACCATATTGAAGGTTTAGAAAACACAATAAAATCGGTAGTAACTACCAGCGAGGTTAACCCCGCATCAATAGTGGGTATCTGTATAGATACCACCGGTTCATCGCCCATTCCTGTAGCGCAGGACGGTACACCGCTTGCACTGGTTAAAGGTTTTGAAGAAAACCCTAACGCCATGATGGTGTTGTGGAAAGACCATACTTCTATAAAAGAGGCAAACGAAATCAACCAGCTTGCTGCCTCTTGGGGTGGAGAGGACTTCACTAAGTTTGAAGGAGGTATTTACTCATCGGAGTGGTTTTGGGCGAAGATACTTCATATTGTAAGGGAAGACGAAGCGGTTAAAAACGCTGCACATACCTGGATGGAGCACTGCGACCTTATGACGTATTTGCTTATTGATAACACCGACCTAAAATCGTTTAAACGCAGCCGTTGTGCAGCAGGGCATAAAGCCATGTGGCATGAAAGCTGGGATGGCCTTCCGGCAGAAGAATTCCTTTCGCAGCTGCATCCGTACCTTGCTACGCTTCGTAACAATCTATACGACGAAACCTATACGTCAGACGTTGTTGCCGGTAATCTTAACGCAGAGTGGGCTGCCAAATTAGGCCTAACTACCGATACGGTTGTTGCTGTAGGTACTTTTGATGCACACTCGGGAGCAGTAGGAGCTAAGGTAGATGAGAATGTTTTGGTACGCATTATGGGTACTTCTACGTGCGATATCATGATATCGCCATCAGAAATTATTGGTACCAATACCGTTAAAGGTATTTGCGGGCAGGTAGACGGTTCTGTTATTCCGGGGCTTATTGGGCTTGAGGCAGGGCAATCCGCTTTTGGCGATGTACTTGCCTGGTTTAAAGACATCCTATCATGGCCAATAGACAATCTGGTAATGAAATCGGCAATTTTAACTGATGACCAAAAACAAAAATTACAGGCAGAAATAGATGCCAATTTTATACGCACACTAACTGCACAGGCAGAGAATATTCCTCTATCGGAGGCTATTCCGGTAGCGTTAGACTGGGTTAACGGCCGCCGTACTCCGGATGCTAACCAGGAACTTAAAAGCGCCATGACAGGCCTTTCTTTAGGTACAAAAGCGCCACACCTATTCAAGGCTTTGGTTAATGCAATTTGCTTTGGCTCTAAAATGATCGTAGACCGTTTTGAGGCCGAAGGCGTTAAAATAAACAGCGTTATCGGTATTGGTGGCGTGGCACGTAAGTCGCCATTCATCATGCAAACACTGGCTAACGTACTCAACATGCCTATCAAAGTGGCTGAGTCAGACCAGGCGCCAGCATTGGGTGCTGCTATTTATGCAGCTGTTGCAGCCGGTGTTTACAGCAATGTAATAGAGGCCAGCAAAGTAATGGGCAGCGATTTTGAGGCAGAATATTTCCCTCAAACCGATCAGGTAGTTAAATTTGAAACACTATTGCAATCGTACAAAGATTTAGGCAACTTTGTAGAAACCGCAATAAAATCTAAAAACTATGAGTTCCAGCTATAAAGATCTTAAACAGGAGTGTTACGAAGCCAATATGCAGCTTGATGCATTAAAGCTGGTAATATACACTTTTGGTAACGTTAGTGCTGTTGACAGGGCTAAGGGGCTTTTCGCCATTAAGCCAAGCGGGGTTCCGTATGAAGTTTTAAAGCCCGAAGATATTGTTATCGTTGATTTTGATAACAATATAATTGAGGGTACCATGCGTCCGTCGTCTGACACTAAAACACATGCTTACCTATACAAACATTGGGATGACATAGGCGGTATTGCGCATACGCATGCCACGTACTCGGTAGCATGGGCGCAATCGCAGCGTGATATACCTATATTTGGTACCACGCATGCTGACCACCTTACGGCCGATATACCGTGTGCGCCACCAATGGCAGATAGCCTGATACAGGGTAACTACGAGCACAACACCGGTATACAAATATTGGATTGCTTTAAAGAAAAAGGCCTGTCGCACCAAGAGGTAGAAATGGTATTGCTGGGCAACCACGGGCCGTTTACCTGGGGCAAAACTGCCGCTAAAGCAGTTTATAACAGTAAAGTACTTGAGGCGGTGGCCGAAATGGCTTACCTTACGCTGCAAATAAACCCTGCGGCGCCAAGGCTTAAAGATTCTTTAATTAAAAAGCATTACGACCGTAAGCATGGTGAGGATTCGTACTACGGTCAAAACTAATACGCTTACAAACCGCTAAACCAAACCAAAATGATAAAAAATATTAAAACAGGCTTTTCTTTACTGCTTTGCTGCACCGTGCTGCTTACAAGCTGTAAAGATGAGAAAAAAGAAGAAGCAATGCCGGAAACAACAGAGCAGCCCGCTGCAAAATCAGGGATCGTAAAATCAGAATACGGTACAACGCCCGAAGGTGTTAAGATTGAAAAATACACCCTTACCAACGAGAAAGGCATGAAGATGGAAGTAATTACCCTTGGGGGCATTATTACATCGCTAACTGCTCCGGATAAAGACGGTAAGTACGACGATGTTGTTTTAGGTTATGCAAACAAAGAAGATTACTTTAATGGTAACCCCTACTTTTTTGGTGCGGCTATTGGCCGTTACGGCAACCGTATTGCTAAAGGCAAGTTTACGTTAGACGGCAAACAGTACCAGTTAACGATTAATGACGGACCTAACTCACTACACGGTGGTAAAGGCTTTGACAAAAAAGTATGGACGGCTGAAGAAATTGCCGGTGCAAACCCTACGCTTAAGCTTAGCTATACCGCTAAAGATGGCGAAGAAGGCTACCCTGGTAACCTTAAAACAGTTGTTACCTACACGCTTACAAACGATAACGCTTTAGAGATTGCATACGAAGCGGAGACCGATAAAAAAACGGTGGTGAACTTAACGCAGCACTCGTATTTTAACTTATCGGGTGAAGGTAAAACTATCTTAGACCATGAGCTTGAGCTTAAAGCCGACAGGATGCTGCCCGTTGATGCTACGCTGATACCAACAGGCGAACTTAAAGCCGTAGCGGGTACTCCGTTTGATTTTACTACAGCCAAAGAAATTGGTAAAGACATTAACGCAACAGATGACCAGCTTAAAAAAGGCGGTGGTTACGATCATTGCTGGGTGTTTACGGATAATAACGCTAAAGACCTGCGCGAAGTAGGCAGCGTTTACCACAAAGCCTCCGGGCGTTATATGCAGGTGTATACTACAGAGCCTGCCATACAGTTTTACAGCGGTAACTTTATAGATGGCACCAAAGACAGCAAAACAGGTGGTAAATATGAAAAACGCAGCGGTTTATGCCTGGAGACACAGCATTACCCTGATGCGCCAAACCAGCCTAAATTCCCATCAACGGTGTTAAGCCCGGGAGAAAAATATACTTCTAAAACTACATATAAATTCTCTGTAAAATAATCTGGGAATTGTAGTAGTGAACTTATTTAAAGTTAGATACTAAATTGGGTAATATTATTTTGGGTTATAATATTACAATGGGTTAGTTTAGTTATTTATTTCTAATGAAAAAAGGCCGTTTCAACAGAGACGGCCTTTTGTATTTGTAAAGACGCATTGTATGCGTCTCACGTATCTTAATAATTAATATCAATGTTACATAATGGGAGACGCATACAATGCGTCTCTACAACATAGTTCCGCAGGAGTTACATATCATAACATTGCCATCAATATCCAGAAAAAGAGCTCCGGAGGAGCCGCATATAATATGCCGCTCCTCCGGAGTTCTAAAAATTTCCCTATCTATATTTTCTATAAACATGTCGCTTCTCCGAAGCTATCTGCTAAATCAAATAATTTGGCTGTCGGGCCTCCCGACTAAAACTTCATGACAAATCCGCCGTAGGGTTTTAGTTTAATAGTAGTCTTACCAGGTTTAACATCGGTTTTGTCAAACAGGGCAGTAGCTCCATCAGTAATCATATAGCCGTTTTTCTTAATAAAACTAAGATCAACAATAATGTCTTTCGCTTTGTTTTCACCGTTGATGCCCGTAATAAACCACACATCGCCCTTACGGCGCGCCATTACAACATCTTTACCGGGAAAACCAGCCAATAGTTTGCTTTCATCCCAATCGGTATGAATATCTTTTAGGTAAGTTTTTACAAAATCAGGCATCTTTGCCATTCCATCAGGTATTTCAGCTAAATGCTGGATTCCTGATAAGAACAGTGTAGGCAGTGCCAATTCAAAACCACTGGTTGTTTTCCTTTTGATATTAGGAATACCGTCCAGCGCCATAGGTGTAAAATCCATCGGCTCATATAGGTTACGCGTAAAAGGCAGCATCGCACAGTGTGAAGGCGCCTGATCAGCAGCACTTTGGTCGAACGTTATAAACTCAAAACCTTTAATGGCCTCGGCCGTCATAAGGTTAGGGTAAGTGCGCTGCCAGCCACGCGGCAGGGTAGCCCCATGAAAGTTAACCAGGATCTGGTTCTTTAGGGCAGAATCTAACAAATCGTGGTAATAGGCGATCATCGACTGGCCATCGCCGCCAAAAAAGTCGATCTTAACACCGGCGATACCCCAGTCATGCAACTTTTTAAATTCGGCATCCCTACTTTCTTTGGTAAGAAATTTATCTTTTGGTGTAAACGTAATGGTATTCCAGGCGCCTGCCGAGTTATACCATAATATCAATTTAACGTTTTTGCTTTTACCGTACGCAACCAGCTCTTTAATTTTTGCATCGCCTATGCGGGTATCCCAACCGGCATCAATAAGGCAATAAGGCCATTTCATATCGGCTGCATAATCTATAAACTCTTTTGTAGTTTCAAAGTTAACCGAATCATCTTTTAAGATGGCCCAGCTCCAAGAGGATATGCCCGGGGTTATGTATGAGGTATCATCACTAACAGCCTTATCGGCCAGGTCAGTCCCGAGTGTCGAATTGGTAACGGTTTCTAAATCTCCTATTGCAACAATTCTCCACGGCGTTTCCCATGGTAGTTTTGCTTCGGGATTAAGTGCGGCATCGGGTGTAAATACTTCTTTAGGCTGAGGAAAAACCACTTTCATAACTTTGGCATCCTCATCATAAGCCAGGTGAGTACCGCAATAGGTACGGCCCAATCCTGTTTCTGAAACTGCAATCCATGTATTGCCTTCCTTAAACAGGGCAGGGTATACCCAGCCTTCGCCAATAGGTGATTTAGCATTTACCGGAACATCCATTTGGTAGTATTCTTCATAACCGGGGTTGCATTGGCCAAAGCCTGTCTTAGCCTTACTCATAGGCTGCAACCATGCTCTTGCAGATTGCTTAAAGTTATACGATGTCTTTTCCTCGGTAATGTATTTTACATCGTCTGATTTTTCAGGAAATTTATATTTAAATGCAAATCCGTCATCCGATACGTTAAAAACAACATCCAGCTTTTTACCGTTCTTGTTCTCTAAATGCAACGTTTTTTGGTTTGCCTTATAGGTAACATCTTTCTTTTTTCCGTGCAACAGTTTGTAGGAATCGGAGATCTTTTCTTCGTCAGAAATAGATGCTACAGCCAGGTTGTTAAAAAAGTTTTCATCCTTCCTGACTAACCCTATATAAGAAGTATCAATAACTACATCCTTATTGCGTTTAACAAGGTAATAGGCCTGTTGTTTTTTAGTAACGCCAAAATCAACCGTTAGGTTTCCGTTAGGGCTGGATACATTATCTGCTGTCTTATTGTTAGACGATGAGCAGGCTGCAAGGGTAATAAGTAATGCCCCGCAAAAATAATTTTTCATCAATTATAAGTGTTTATATTACATTTATAAAAGTACAAAAAAACGTTTGCGGTACAAGAATTCTATAAAAATTATCAGGATATTTTTAAGGCGTTGCCAAAAGCCTTTAAATTTTAGCCTTTGTAGAAAAGACAATTACCATAGATGCCATTAAAGCGAGAAATAAAAATGACGCTTTAAGGGTAAAGGCTTCCGCAAGGAAACCTATTACAGGTGGACCAATTAAAAATCCTATAAAGCTTATGGTAGAAACGGCTGCAATGGCGGGACCCGGCAGCATGGTAGTGCTCCTGCCGGCGGCGCTGTACACCATAGGTACCACCGATGATATTCCTGCGCCAATAAGCATAAAGCCAATTAAGGCAGGTGTAAATGTTGGAAAAACAACAACAATTAACAGCCCTGCGGTACTTAATACGCCGCTAAGCTGTAATGTGGTTTTGAGTCCGAAGCGGTGCGAGAACCAGTCGGCTACAAAGCGCCCGGCCGCCATAAAGCACATTCCTGCGGTATAACCTGCACCTATCCAGGCTTCATCTGCCAATACTACCTTCTTAAAATAAATAACGCTCCAGTCAAACATTGCACCTTCAACCACCATAGAGCAAAAAGCTATCAACCCCAGCGTAATGAGCGATTTATCAGGCTTTACAAACGCCGATCCGCTTTTAACAGGATTGCGGTCGTTATGTAAAAAGTTCCAGCATACTAATACCGTTGCAATAATTACAACCGCAATGGCAATAAAATGGGTTTCGGGTACAACCCCATTAGCGATCATTAAAGTACCGATGCCCGCGCCAAGAAATCCGGCGAGGCTCCACAAGCCGTGAAACGATGCCATAATGGGTTTGGGGTATAAAATTTCGGTAGCTACCGCCTGTGTATTTACAGAAATATTAACCGCATTACTGCCAAGGCCAAATACAACCAGGCATCCAACCAGTAATAGTATGCTTGTGCAAAAGGAAAGTCCAACCAGCGCTAATGCGTATAGTGTAAGTGATAGCGCCAACACCTTCCGGCTTCCGATTTTTGTGACAGCCCAACCTGCAATGGGCAGGGAGAGCATAAGGCCAACCGGCAAGGCAAACAACACACCGCCGAGCTCAGCTTCAGACAACGATAGTTTTTGCTGAATTGTCGCTATGCGCGATGCCCAGCTTGCAAAACATAATCCTGCCATAAAAAACATGGCGGCTACAGCAGTTCTAAAAACTCTTGGTGAGTGGCTCATACTTTAAAAGGTCGGTG
>Ga0265798_10002191_pt1 | contig 29042 bp, 32 predicted proteins | sample P3T30metagenome_FD_192430 | JGI IMG/M metagenome (GOLD analysis project Ga0265798, IMG submission 192430) | Plant litter microbial communities from East Loma Ridge, Irvine, California - P3 T30 | ecosystem: Environmental > Terrestrial > Plant litter > Unclassified | place: USA: California...
GCTTAAACAACTGGGCAACCTGTTTAATAAGGAAGACAAAGCCCAGCTTTTCAATCTGAAAATTTATGAAGTCCTGAACCTGGCGAAAATCAATGTTAAAATAAAAGTGGCCTATCTTATCTGGAAAAACCCGTATATGACGATCGGCTCAGATACTTTCATCGATAAAATCTTAGGCGAAATCGGTTTTGAAAATGTATTCAAGGACAGGACGCGCTACCCGGAGATCCGTACAGAAGACCTGGCTGAAGCGGATCTCATCATGCTGTCTTCAGAACCCTTCCCTTTTAAAGAGAAACATATCGAGGAACTGAGGGAGTTCTATCCTGATAAAAAAATGATGATTGTGGACGGGGAAGCTTTTTCCTGGTACGGGACGCATATCGCCAAGTGCGGAGATTATTTTAAGGAACTGACTGCAGAAGTGGAACAGGCCTTTGTGAGTTGAAACTTCAAAAAAATTTTAAATCTGCTTCTTCTTTAATCTTACATATTTTTTATTGATCGGAAAATTAAATCCGAATAAATCTGTATAATGAGTCATCATAGTTACAACGCCGTTCCGGAAAACCCTGCTGTTGAACCTATTTAATTGAATTAAGACTAAAATAACGAGTGACTCCGGCCCTTCGGGCCGGAGTCACTATTTCAATATTTCAATATGCTGAAATGTAATTATAAAATTTTTGACACTTCATTGCACAGCCATTCAAGCAATTCGCGGTCTTCATCTGTAAATGGATCTACCGTGTGGGAATCGATATCTATCTGACCGATGTTCTGTCCGTCTTTAAAAATAGGGACTACAATTTCCGCTTTGGTGTCAATGGAACAGCTCAGGTAATTGCTTTCTTCGTTCACATCCGGAACCACGAATGTTTCATTGGAAACCGCAACCTGTCCGCAGATTCCTTTGCCGTAAGGGATAATGGTGTGGTCTGTAGGTGCGCCTACGTAAGGCCCCAGCTTTAATTCGTCATTATCGCCGTTTTTAAAATAAAAACCCGTCCAGTTGAAATAGGAAATTTCCTGGTCTAAAAGGTGGCATACTTTTTCAAGTTTTTCTTCGGTATTGTGTTTAGGACTTTCCAGGATTGACGAAAGCCTTTTTTTTAATTCTGACATTGTATGTTGTTTTTAAGAGAATTGTCTTAAGGAAAGTTCTTCTTTATAGCCGAACATTCCGCGTTCTTTGATCATTTCCGCAACGCCTTCCGGAACCTGTGTTTCCCAGCCTTTGATATTGCAGCTTATTTTTTTCAGAATATCTCTTGAATAAATTTCCAAGAATTCAGGATTGTAGTTTTTAATGTCTACGATACGGTCGTTGTGCTTGAAATATTTATACAGTTCCTTTAGGTTTTCTTCTACTTTCAGGGTGGAAGAATCCAGCAGCTCATGCGTCTCGGGATCTTTATACGGATACAGGTATACCCTCATCCCGTTTCTGAAGAATTTACCGAACGCCTCCAGGATCCCGCCGGATAAATTCTTGTAGTACTTTTCATCAAAAACCATCAGCAGGTTGTTAACCCCCATTGCCACACCGATATTTCCGTTGGTGTAGGAGGCGAAATAATCAATCAGTCGGTAATATTCAGAATAATTTGAAATGATTACGGTATATCCCAGTTTACCCAGGACATCTACCCGGTCCAGGAAATCCCGCTCATCAATATCCCCGTCCGCCCGAAGGTTGGAAATCGTAATCTCGATAAGGATCTCCGTATCTTCATGGGTACAGATGGCATCTTTCAGGAACATGTCCATACCGTTTTTCAGCATGTCGATATTCACTTTCGTTACCGGCCTGAAGCTCCCTCTTACCGCAAAAATATTCTTTTTGTATAAAACATCTGCAGGAAGCATATTATTGCCTTCGGAATTGAAAATAACGGCATCAGTCATCCCATGCTTTACCAACTGCAGAGACATCAGCCTGTTATCCACGTATTCAAATCCCGGCCCGCTGAAATCAATCATATCAATTTCAAGGTTGTCCTTGGCAACGTCATCATACAGGGACTCAATCAGGTTTCTGGGATTATCGTAATAATGAAATGCCCCGAAGATCAGGTTCACCCCAAGATTTCCTAATGTTTCCTGCTGTAAAGTGGCGTCGTTTTCCTTGAATTTAACATGGATGACAATTTCATTATAGCCTTCATTCTCTTTCACCTGAAAGCGGATGCCTACCCATCCGTGGCCCTTTACCGTTTTATCAAAATTAATGGTGGTTACGGTATTGGCATAGGAAAAAAACTTTCTGTTGGGGTTATTTTCCCTGGAAATACGTTCTTCGATAAGAGATACTTCGTAGCGAAGCATTTTCCGTAACCTGTTTTGGGTAACGTACCGGTTTTTCACCTCTTTTCCGTAGATCGCATCACTGAAATCCTTGTCGTAAGCAGACATGGCCTTGGCGATTGTACCTGAAGCTCCTCCTGCTCTAAAAAAGTGCCGTACAGTCTCCTGCCCTGCTCCAATTTCCGCGAAAGTACCATAAATAGTAGGATCTAGATTAATTGTTAATGCTTTTTGTTTAGGAGTCAGTTTCTGATACATTAGGACATTAAATTTTTCGTAAATTTACCAAAATTAAACCAACCTGAAAAGAAAATGAAGTTGAAATTTTTAGGAACGGGAACTTCCCAGGGTGTGCCCGTAATCGGCTGCACCTGCGAAGTGTGCACGTCAGAAAATCCCAAAGACAGCAGGCTCCGGTCTTCTGTAATGGTAACGACGGATGAACACAGGAAAATACTGATCGACTGCGGTCCGGATTTCAGGCAGCAGATGCTGGCCAATCATGAACATACGGTTGACCTTACCCTGCTCACGCACGAACATAATGACCATGTTATCGGGCTGGACGATGTACGCCCCCTGATTTTCAAGAGCGGGAAAGATATGCCGCTTTACTGCTACTCGAGGGTAGGAAATGAAGTCAGGAACCGTTTTCCTTATGCTTTTGCTGATGTTCGGTACCCCGGAGCGCCGGCTTTTGACCTGCATGAAATTGAAAACAAACCGTTCACCGTCCTGGATACGGAAATTACGCCGGTTGAGGTGATCCATTACAAAATAACGGCTTTCGGTTATAAGTTTAAAAAGCTGGCCTACCTTACGGATGCCGGCTTTATCTCTGATACGGAAAAGGAAAAGCTCAATGATCTTGATGTACTGATTGTCAACTGCATCAGGAAATTCGATCCCCACCCGGCCCACTTTATCCTTCCCGATGTGATCGCCCTGTTTGAAGAACTTACACCCAAAAAAATGTTCCTGACCCACATCAGCCATCATTTGGGACTGCATGATATCGAGGACAACCTCCTTCCGTCCGGCATGCACCTTGCCTACGACGGTATGGAGATCAATTTTTAAAATTTTCTTCAAAAATATTTTTAAGTATTGATAAAAGTTTCTATATTTGCACACCAATTAAAAGCATGGTAACACCGGCCCAGGTGGCGGAATTGGTAGACGCGCTGGTCTCAAACACCAGTTCTTAGGAGTACCGGTTCGATCCCGGTCCTGGGTACAGAAACCCTCTGAAATCATTTGATTTTCAGAGGGTTTTGATTTTAGCTGATTAAACGATAAATTGTTTTTCACACATCTGTATCCTAACCTACATTTCATAAATTAGCTAATCCACTCCATTTCATTCATCAGCCAAATAAGAAAATGACGCAGTTGTATTTTTACAAAAGATCACCCTATGCTTAATACTCCGAATTACTGTATAATCTTCTGTTGTCTCCATGACTTTTTTTTGCAAACTAATTTACGTAATGCGACAAAACTTGACGCATTATAGCAGACTTACCACAAAAAAATCCCCGAGGCTTTCCCGGGGATAAAACTAATAACCATGAAAACTCAAATTAAACATGAGTATTTTTATATACGAATAAGTATTATAGTTGGTTTTGATTTACAAAAAAAAATGCGGGAATAATTCTGTACTGGGAATTTTAATGATTTGACTATTGTGTGAGCACCCCCAGCTTTAGCCGAGGGAGTGCATAAAGATCTGATTACGTGATTAGCATCAAATATTATTCCTATATTCGGAGAACTAAAAATCAATAACTTATGAGCAACCAACAATTAGATGATCTTAATCAAGAAAATGCCGATAAAAAAATTGCAGATATCCTAGGTATCACATACGAAGAACTTTCAGAATTAGAATATGACTTTGGAGATATTGAAAGCAACGATTGACAAATATATCAAAACTATATTCAATTTAATCCAGAAATACGCAAGGATATCCTTAAAAAAATCAATTTAGATTCTGATAATACTTATTATTTCGATCCTGAGTAAACAATATAGCATTTAAATAAAAATTTTTGAATTAATTTCTTATTGAAAACCGAATTATTGCATTTTCACCTAACATGAAAATGAACTCAATGATGATTATACTTTATATAAAGATGGCACAGTAATCCATGATTTTGATGAGCATCGTTATCCCGGTGGATACAATCTGAAAAGAAGACTATACGCCAGTGAATTAAAGGATGAAATTAAATCTAGATTAATAAATGTAACTAATCAAGAAGATAAAGAATTGGCTAGAACTCTTTTAAATTTATAACAGAATTCCCCGATAAGATAATAAATCAGAAAAATATATCTTATTCTAAATGATAAGTGATTGTGCAGATTAACTTACCGGCTCATTTTACTCAGCAGCCAAATAAGAAACTGACGCAGTTGTATTTTTGCAAAAGACTACCCCGTCAAAGGTCTTGCTTAATACCCCATCATATTTATAATCATCGTCGTTTCCTGATTGTATATAAGGAATATCCAGTTGTTTCATAGGTACAGTAAGCCATGATGCTTTTTTTTGTTTCAGAGCCGGGGTGTTTAACGGAAGAAAATATAAGTCATTTTTTGCTTTTCCAAATACATAGGAGTAAGTGCCACGGTATGCCTTTTCAAAGGGAAAGGATTCCCATACTTTCTGTGTATAGTCCTGGGCAGCGGTGTAACTGCCCGAAGCAGAGGTAAAAGCAATAGGTACGTACGCTTCTTTAAAATAGTCTTTAAGCCATGCCCCCATTTTTTTGGAATGATCAGCCGTCAGATTTGAAATATGTGCATTGTGTGCCCATACCAGTATTTTGTCATCAGGATGATGTTGTGAATAAAATTGGATATTGTCAGACATATAATGATCCCGCGCATCCGGAGCGTAATTATAGAATCTCGTATCAAGCCACTGCAGACAGACTCTCAGATAGGTTTGTAACTGAAAATGTTGTTCAGTATCCATATTGTGGTTCTGTACATTGACCACTGACTGCAGGTCGGTTATTGCCGATTTTAAATCATCTGCTAAACTTTTTATAGCCTCCGGCTTATTTTCAGGATTGTTTTTAGCGATTAGGGTATCCAGCTTCTGATTGATTCTTTGGATCTTATCCACAGATGAAGGATTATATTGTCTCAAAACCTTTTCTATCATTCCGCGCGAAGAACGCATCCTGATATCTTCCATATCAATACCGATAAGTTTTACTTTTTTTTGATGGCTCAGATTATATCGGTTTAACCAGGTGAATAACTCATTCATTTCAGAAGTTTTCCATAATTTATAAAACGGCATGGCGAGAAGGTTTTCTTTAATGGCCGGAGTCCGGGTATTCAGCAAATCATTCATCTGATCACAGGTCGGGATTACTTCTTCCAGTGCAATGGTGTTAAATCCTTTTTGTGTCACCAAATATTCCAGCAACCTCAGCTTAAACTGCAAAGCTTCATGGGTACCGTGTGTAGGTTCCCCGATACCCACTACTTTCGCATCGGCACACAGCTTACCGATGGCTGCCATATCCTCATACTTTGACTGAATACTAACCGAGGTCAGCGGATAAATATGTTTATTTAACCACGTTATATCTTTGGCATCAGGCTCCTGATAGAGGTTTGCTGGTTCATTGACTACCGATCCATCTACTTTTACGATGATGTTATCTGCCCAGGCCAAAGCCGGTTTATTAAAGGTCAGGCCGTAATAAAAGCCAGCCCAGGATTCTTTGGGATCGACGGTATATTTTACTGTTACAAGCTGCCATTGATTTAATAATGGCCTTTCCGTTTTAGCAAAACTGGTAAAGATTTTTTTTCCTGTTAAACTTTGAATGAAAATTCCCAACGCCTCATCTGAGGCATGCGCAAGTTTAATATGGGCACTGATCTCAATGGTGCTGATGCGCTTTGATGACGCCAGGCCGTACCCATTATAGACAATCGCGCTGGATGCCTTGGAATTATTATCAGCCTTAAACTGCAACGCATATTTTCCCTTATATACATTGTTGGAATCCAGCTGAATCCCATAATCGGGTGATTGAATTGCACTTGTCCATCCCCGGGAGATGCTCTTTTTACTGTTAAGTTCAAAACTGCCGTTGACGGTTTCCTGAACATACGTCTGCTGGGCATAGCTGTTACTTTTAAACACGGTCAGCATAAATAGAATAGCACATAAGAAGTTTTGCATGCGGTTAATTTTTTGTTTATCTGACTGCAAAGATAAATTTCAGATGGAACGCTGCTTAAGTTTTTCGACAGACGGCCTGCGCTGCCCGGCTAATTGAATTACAGATGCTTTTTGTCGGGTACACCATACTGATCGTCGAAAATTACACTATTATAAACCTGTTTTCTTTAAATTAGCACCGTGCTGAAAATTCCAAAATTTACGTTCCCTTTTGTGTTTGAATGGCTGATATGGCTGTTTTATGTCGGAATATACAAGTATTCCTATTTTGTAGAACAGTCGGATCTGCCCCATATCCCCAATACCAATTTCCCTTACCCGGAGATCTGCGCTTATGGCTTCGCCGTTACGTTATATCTTATCCCCTACTATCGCCGGGCGGTACCGAAAATGCTTGAAAGCAGGCGATATGGCTTACTTCTGATTTCTACAATAGTACTGCTGCTGTTTTTCAGCATTTTCAATAATGCCGTAATAGCCCGGCTGTTTATGGGTTTTACCAACGGTCCCCTTCACCATTATTTTAATCTGCATTATCAGGCGAGATATGTAGATTTTAATCTGCTCCTTACTGATTTTCTTGCTTTTTCCTGTCTTGCTTTTGCACGTTATTCGTATCATAAAGAATTAATTAACCGCCTCATAGAAACGGATCATCTCAAGCTGCAGATAAGCATGCTCAAGTCACAGCTTCATCCTCATTTCTTATTTAATACACTAAACGGTTTATATGGAATAAGCTTAACCCATTCCGAAGACACCCCCCGCTATATTTTAATTTTATCGCAGATGATGCAGTATATTTTATATGACTGTGACCAGGATTATGTAGAGATCAGTGATGAAATTGATTTTATTGAAGGGTACTTTGAACTGGAACAGAAAAAATTTCCGGCGGCGAGTATCAGTTTTAAAGTTAACGGGATAGCCAATAATATAAAGATCCCTCCGTTATTATTTTTGCCGCTCATAGAAAACGGCTTTAAACACGGCCGGCATAAACTTACAGACCATGCCGAAGTCAACGCAAGACTGACGGTGTATGATGACCATACCGAATTCATCATATCCAATGATGTTTTGCCGGAGATACTCCTGATAAATAAAGAGAAAATAGGCGGAATAGGACTGGCTAACCTCCACCAACGCTTAAATCTTTATTATAGCGGCCACCGTCACCAAATGACTGTTTTACAAAATGAACACACCTATTCAACCACTTTAATATTAAAGCATTGATGAACTGCATAATAATTGACGATGAACCGCTAGCGCACCAGGTGATTGCGCATTACATCAGTAAAACACCGGCGCTGACACTGGATGCCAGCTTCCGCAATACGGTTGAAGCTTTTGAATACCTCAACAAAAAAAATACAGACCTGCTTTTTTTAGATATCGAAATGCCTCTGGTTGACGGAATTCATTTTTTAAAATCATTAGCAGACCCGCCTGCCACAATTTTTACAACAGCGCATAAACAATATGCCTATGAGGGATTTGAGCTTAATGCAATCGATTATTTACTGAAACCCTTTTCTTACGAGCGTTTTGTAAAATCTGTTGAGAAAGCCGAAACGTTCCGGATGACTGCCACAAACCATCAAAGCAATATATTGCATCTTAAAGACGGAAAAGGTACCCAGATCATTAATCAGCTGAGCATTACCCATATTGAAGGATGCGGGGATTACGTAAAAATATATACACCCAGCCGGATGTTGATCATTTATCACACCCTTAAAGCCTTACTTGAAAAACTGGATAAAGATTTATTTCTGCAGGTGCACCGTTCCTATATTATAAATACATCAAAAGTCAGCTGCATTATGCCGAATAATGTACTCCTGGAAAATCAGGTCAGTATACCTTTAGGCCGGTCATTCAAGAAAGAAGTTATTGAAAAACTTTCATAAAGTAACGGTTACATGCGTGTAACAAAACAGAAAGTGGTAATGTAATGATAACAGAATCTCAAATATCTTTCCGGAAGAAGTTCCTGTGGCCAAAAAAACGCTTCTTCCAATCATTACCAATATGGCTTTAGGTTCCGGGATCATTTCGGGTTACTGATTTTACAATCATAAAGTCTGCAGCTAAGAACATTCCGGGCAGACCCCGCTCACCACAAAATTGCAGTTATGCACTGTAAATTTTTCCGGCAGCTGAATTTCGGGAACAGCACTTTCAATACAGATTACTTTTTTACAGTTTTCGCAGCTGAAATGAATATGGTCATGATGATGTCCCGTTTCACAATGCTGGCATGTCGCATATTTTACCACACCATCCATATTGATGATTTTATGAACCAGGCCTTCCTGGGTAAGACGGTCCAGTATACGGTATATCGTTACCCTGTCACATGTTCCGCCCATCAGGTTCTGAATTTCAGCATGTGAAAGGGCAACCCCGGAACTGCTGATCAGGGCCGTAATCTCGGCTTTGGGTTTCGTATTTCTGATCTGTTTCATTATTTTTATTGCAACAAAGTTGCATTTAATATTATTTTGACTAATTTTGCAACAAAGTTACAATAAGAAAATGAACTTAAAAATTTTTGACCTTATCGGTATTTCGGCAGCAACCCTGTGCCTGATCCACTGTATATTATTTCCGCTGATGATGATCATTCCACTGGGTATTCCGCACAGTCCGTTAATAGACGCAGCATTTCTGGCAATCGGCTTAACCGTTGTTTTCAGGATCACGAAAACCATCGGCTCGGTTAGGCTGAAAACTCTTTTCTGGGTTTCCATTGCCCTGATTGCCGTTTCTGTAGGCCTGGATTTTATGTTTCACTTTCATTCCGGGTTGATTTATTTCGGAGCCGCAGGCCTGATCACAGCGCATATCATCAATTTTAAAAATCACAAACACTAACTAACTTCTGTTTTATTCTGAACTTATGCAAACAAGAATTCCTGTTACTGTTCTCAGCGGCTTCCTGGGCGCGGGGAAAACCACACTTCTCAACCACGTGCTTCATAACAAAGACCATCTTAAAGTTGCCGTCATAGTAAATGATATGAGCGAAATTAATATTGATGCCAGGCTGGTGCAGAATGAAAATTCACTTTCCCGAACCGAAGAAAAGCTGGTGGAAATGAGCAACGGCTGTATCTGCTGTACATTAAGAGATGACCTTCTGGTGGAAGTGGAACGCCTGAGCAGGGAAAACCGTTTTGATTATCTGCTTATTGAAGGCACCGGAATTGCCGAACCTCTGCCGATTGCCCAGACCTTTTCCTACGCCGATGAAGAAAGCGGGATTGACCTTTCCCTTTTCAGTTATATTGATACGATGGTAACGGTAGTGGACTGCCTTAACTTCCTTAAGGATTTCGGTTCCGGCGAATTGCTTACAGACAGGGAGCTTACTGATATCGAAGGTGATCACAGGACAATTGTGAACCTCTTGACTGACCAGGTTGAATTTGCAAATGTGATCATTCTCAATAAAACCGATCTGGTAACGGAAGAAACAGTCAGTTTCCTGAAAGCCGCCATCAGGAAACTCAATCCCGGTGCAAAACTCATCAGTTCGGAATTCGGAAAAGTAAACCCCAATGAGATCCTGAACACCGGACTTTTCAATTTTGAAACAGCCCAGGTTTCCGCCGGATGGCAAAAAGAGCTACAAAAAGAACATCATATACCGGAAACCGAGGAGTACGGAATCGGCTCTTTTGTGTTCCGGCAGAAAAGACCTTTCCATCCGATGCGCTTCTGGACCTACCTGAATCAGGGATACCCTGCCGGTATTATGCGTGCAAAAGGACTGTTCTGGCTGGCTTCAAGACCGGATGACGCCCTTAATTTTTCGCAGGCAGGCGGTTCCTTCCGTCTGGAAAAAGCAGGGGTCTGGTGGTGCAGTATGCCGATGGGCCAGCGTGCCATGCATGTATCATTTGCAGAAAATCAGGATTTTATAGAAAACAGATGGGATAAAGAATGGGGCGACAGGATCAATGAAATGGTTTTCATCGGACAGGATCTGGACCGGGAACAAATGTTTCTTGACCTTGAAAAATGCCTTCTGAATGACAGCGAAAAGCATTTTTTTGACCGGAAAAAACCATTAGCAGACCCATTCCCTAAAAACATTTAAACAATGAAAAAATTATCATCCAATCATTTCGATGTCATCATCATCGGCGGAAGCTATGCAGGATTATCTGCAGCAATGGCGCTCGGAAGATCGCTCAGAAAAGTTTTGATCCTGGACAGCGGAAATCCGTGCAATGCACAGACGCCTCATTCTCACAATTTCATTACCCAGGACGGTAAAAAACCGGCTGAAATCTCAAGGCTTGCCCTGGAGCAGGTTTTAAAGTATGACACGGTTAAGCTGATTAAGGAACAGGCCATCAAGGCGGAGAAAACAGATTCAGGATTTGATATCAGCACAGGATCTGAAGAATTTTCAGCAGAGAAAATCATCCTGGCCACCGGCATCAGAGATATTTTGCCCGGGATTATCGGCCTGAAAGAATGCTGGGGCATTTCAGTAATCCATTGCCCGTATTGCCACGGTTATGAATTCAGGCACCGGAAAACCGGGATTATGGCTAACGGTGACAGGGCCTTCCATATTGCAGGTCTGGTTAACAACCTAACGGATGACCTGACGGTATTTACCAACGGGGAACCTGAATTTTCCGAAGAACAGTTCAATAAACTCACCGAAAACAATATTCCGGTTATTGAAGATCCCGTTTCGGAAATCATCCATCGCGGTGGAAATCTGTCTGAAATTATTTTGTCAAACGGGATCTCCTTTCCGATGGACGCGTTATATGCATCTCTGCCTTTTCAGCAGCATTCGGATATTGCAGCGCAACTGGATTGTGAGCTGACGGAAACCGGCCATATCAGGGTAGACGGTTTCCAGAAAACAAATATTGACGGTGTTTTTGCATGTGGGGACAATGCTTCACCGATGCGTTCGGTTGCCAATGCGGTTTATGCAGGAAGTGTTGCCGGGGCAATGGTTAACCACCAGCTGGTACAGGAAGCTTTTTAACATTCAGTTCATCAGCGTTAAAAAAATAAAGTATAAATTAGAAAAAAATCATTTTATGAACAGGCGGAAATTCCTTAATGCTTCTGCATTACTTACAGGGGCACTGGCTGTGAATCCTTTAGGCCTATTCGGGAAAAATCCTGGAACAGAGCTGGGCTTCAAAGGCAGAAAAGCTAAGAATATCATCTTTATGATCAGCGACGGGATGAGCAACGGCACCCTTTCAATGGCTAACCTTTACTCTAAAAATATATTGGGAAAGGAAACCAACTGGATGAACCTGTACCTTGAAAATAAAGCTTCGCGGGCATTAATGGATACTGCATCCGCAAGTTCCATTGTTACCGATTCTGCTGCGGCAAGCTCTTCTTTCGGAGGCGGTTTCAGGGTAAATAACGGTTCGCTCAATGTAGGCTCCAATGGAGAAAACCATCTTCCGGCCTGGCAGAAATTTAAAAAGAAAGGAAAGAAAGCGGGATGCGTAACAACAGTAACCATTACCCATGCCACACCGGCAGGCTTCTGTATCAATTCTGCCAGAAGAAATGCCGAGCCTGAAATTGCCGAAATGTATGCGGAATTTGGTTTTGATGTGATGATGGGCGGCGGTGACGAGTTTTTTAACCCGGCAAAAAGAGCAGATAAAAAAGATGTTTATTCTATGTATCAGTCAAAGGGCTATCAAATCCTGAAAGACCGTTCCGGCCTCAAAGCCATTGATAAGAACAGGCCGGTTCTCGGTATTTTCAATACGGGTGCGCTCCCCTATTCCATCGACAGGAAGAATACGCCGGCGCTGCAGAATATCCCTACCCTTGCGGAAATGACAAAAGCAGCCATCGACCAGATGAAAGACCATAAAGAAGGTTTTGTACTGCAGGTTGAGGCCGGTAAGGTAGACTGGGCAGCACATGCCAATGATGTAGCCGCGCTGATTCATGATCAGCTTGCTTTTGATGAAGCCATAAAAGTGGTGATGGATTTCGCTGAGAAAGATAAAGATACGCTGGTTATCATCACAACCGATCATGGAAATGCCAACCCGGGAACGATCTACGGTCCGGATGCCACCAGGAACTTCAACAGTATTTCCGATTATAAATTTACAAATGAATATCTGCTGAACAGCATCCATCCGGATTTTAATCTTCGGCAGGTCAGAGACCTGATTTCAGGAAACAACGGGTTCTCTGTGTCAGATGATGAGGCCAACCATCTTTTAAATTATTACAAAGGCCTGGAAAAGGATGAAGAAGGGCTGTACAATTATAAGCGGCTGCCCTATAAAGCCTATTCTGAGATCCAGAAAAAACACAACAGCGTTGGCTGGATCAGTATGGACCACAGCGGCGATTATGTAGAGCTGGCAATGTACGGGCCGGGAAGTGAACTCCTGAAACCTTTTGTTAAAAATACCGACTTACATTACCTGATGTTAAAGGCCGCTAACGTGGAAAATGTATTTTAAAATATATTAAACAAACGGCGGCTTTAAGTTATTATAATATAAAATATTTTTCAGTTCAGTAATTAATCGTAATATTACGATAGAATTTTAACTTATGGGGGCAACCAAAACCGGTCATTTTACAGATGAACAGAATAAAATAGCCATTATTGCCAAAGCACTGGGGCATCCGGCAAGGATCGCTATTATTGAATACCTGCTCAAGGCAGATACCTGCATCTGCGGTGATATTGTCAATGAACTGCCTCTGGCACAGGCAACGGTATCCCAACACCTGAAAGAACTGAAGAATGCAGGACTGATTAAAGGGAATATTGAAGGGACTGCCATCTGTTACTGCATTGATGAAAACACTTTTGAAATACTGAAAGATTACTTTTCAAAAATCATCGTGACTACTAGCAAACGGAAATGCTGTTAAGGCATTTTTTTACTCAAATCTATCGCAATATTGCATTTAACCAATACATAAAAATTATGAGACTGTCTGAAATCAAAGAAATTTTACCTACGCTGAACAATGTTGAATTTCAGCTGGAAAACGGGGATCTTGTTCCGGAACACTTCCATGTAACCGAAGTGGGAACTGTTACAAAAAATTTCATTGACTGTGGCGGAACGGTCCGCAGTGAAAAAACTGTAAATTTCCAGCTGTGGAATGCTGATAATTTTGAGCACAGGCTGAAACCGGCAAAGCTCCTTGGTATCATCAGATTATCAGAAGAAAAATTAGGGATTGAAGATCACCAAATCGAAGTTGAGTACCAGAACACCACAATAGGAAGATTCGATCTGGAATTTAACGGGAAAAATTTTGTCCTTAAAAACAAAACAACGGCCTGCCTGGCTCAGGATGCCTGCGGTATTCCTCCGGAGAAACAGAAAGTGAAATTGTCTGATCTCTCTCCTGATCAGGCGTCCAGCTGTACCCCGGGTTCCGGATGCTGCTAAAACCTACACCTAAAACCAGGAACTATGGATCAGGCTTCCTTGCGTAATTCTATACAGTTGATAATTGAATTGTATCTGAAAAACCAATTTTTCCTGATTATGAAACTTCCGACATCTCTACTTTCTCCTGTTCCGGTTTTTCTATTCTGACGAAATCGGATGAGGGCATGGAAAGTGTACTGAGAAAAGTAATGGTGGTACGGTTGCCGTGTTCATCTACTTTTAAGATGATAGCTCTGCAGCAGGGTGATGCATTGAAGTAGTTTTCATAACGGGCTCCGCACTTGAAGCATTCCGTGATGGTAATGTCAATTTTTTCCATAATTCATATTGTGTTGCATAAAAACCGGCCAGCCATGAACCGACCGGTAAAAACTAATAACCACACTCAAAAAACTGAGATGTACTTTTACTCAATAAGCCGCTGCTCTGTCCGCAGATTGCTTATTCAGTTATTTTTTACCGATGAAATTTTTGGGTTGATATAGAATTCAGTCTTCTACCTGCAGCTTATTGAGTTGTGCCACTATATAAAGCGCATCTATAATTTTCATGTCATCAGTTCTTGTGTTTTTCACCTGCCTTATATAAGCAGGATCTTTTTTATCTTCTTTTAGAATCATATTTACTGAACTTGTGTAACGCGCCGGTAACCACTGATCGATGAAATCAAATTTCCTATCGTTCATTTCCTGATTGTTAGGGGTCGACAATTTGCCCATATAAATGAAATAATTTATTAAACCTTTTTCGTAATTTTGTGCCTGTCTTTCGTAAGACAATGATACAGCAAATATACGATTATATATTTGACAAACAACACATTGTTGTAATTTTTTCAATTATTTATTGTTTTATTATTTTTTAACCACGAGAGAAAAACCTTAATCATCATGAAAATTTACGAGAAAATCCGCGAGTACAGCAAGGGAAAGGGAGAAACCATGAAACACATAGCAGATGGATATGGCGTTACGCCGCAGTCTATCCAGCTTTATTTCTCAGGAAAGAATGCCATGCCCCTCAGCTTTTTGTCATGGTATATTGAAACCCATCCGGACATTGACCTGTACGCGCTCTTCAGCAAAGAACAACAGAATATTGTTTCTGAACCGAATGCTGAATACCGCAGGAAATCCAAAAGTGATATAATCGACCGGATTGTAACCATCCTTGAAAAAGAACTATAGCCGATACCTTTTTAAATCAACAATTCCCGTACATCAAGAAAAATCCTGCCCGGAAAAATACATCTGCGGCAGTATGATATCATGATATCAATTGATAGAAGAAGTCTGAAGTAGTACAATAACCCTATTACTCATTACCCATCACTCACAACTCATAACTTATCACTACTGACCTTTCCAAAAAACCGCATTACAATCATAAACATTTTAAAGTTTCTACATTTATTCTGTTATTCTATTCATGCCATCGTTAATTATGTTAAAATTTTTATGATATCGGTTTTTTATATGTTTATTTATTTTTAATGAGTTACCTTTATCGAAAATTGCGAAAACACAAAACGTTCTGATATTTTATAGTACTTTGATCTGTAATTTAATTCAGAAAAAGTATTAACGGATGAAATATAATCAGGCTATGATCATCAAATAAACGGCTGGTTTGTCGGATTTAGATCATTAATCAACATGTTTTTGTTTTTGATATGGAGGAGGTTTATTGATATCATGCTGAACTCATATTCAGCTATTTTATTTTTAAAGAAAAAAAGATTAGAATCTTATTTGAACATGACAAGCAAAATCACAGGTGTAGGAAATTACATACCCTCAGAAACCATCACCAGGTTATTTTTTGACAATCATATTTTCCTGAATGAACAGGGTGTTTTGTTAAAAGATGACAACGCTGCTATTACAAGCAAATTACAGAAAATTACCGGTATTGAAGAGAGAAGATATGCCAGCAGCACGCAGGTAACTTCAGACCTCGGCCTTATTGCCGCACAGGCTGCCATAGAAAATTCGGGAGTTGATCCTGAAACTTTAGATTATATTATTTTTGCCCATAATTTCGGAGATGTGCGTTTCGGTACCATCCAGTCTGATGCAGTTCCGAGCCTTGCCTCAAGAGTAAAGCACCTTTTAAAAATCAGAAATAATTTCTGCGTGGCGTATGACGTCCTTTTCGGTTGCCCGGGATGGCTTGAAGGAGTGATCCAGGCGAATGCATTCATCAGATCCGGCATTGCCAAAAAGTGCCTGGTGATTGGTGCAGAAACCCTGTCCCGCGTTGTAGACGTTCATGACAGAGACAGTATGATCTATGCTGACGGTGCCGGTGCAGTAGTACTGGAAGCCAATGCTGACGATGATTCCGGAATCAAGTCCCATTTATCAGCCTCGCATACCCTGAATGAAAAAGATTTCCTGTTTTTCGGAAAATCCTACAACAATGAAAGCTGCCCCGATACCAAATACATCAAGATGGACGGGAGGAAAATATATGAATTTGCGCTCGTTAATGTTCCGGATGCGATGAAGAAATGCCTAGACAGCAGCGGATATTCCATTAATGAGCTGAACAAGATCATTATTCACCAGGCCAATGAAAAAATGGACGAAGCGATTGTTGACAGGTTCTATCAGCTGTATGATGTTCCGACGCCTGAAAATATCATGCCTATGGTCATCAGCAAACTCGGAAACAGCAGTGTAGCCACGATTCCTACCCTGCTTACCATGATTCTTAATGATGAACTGGAACTTCACAACATTAAAAAAGGCGATGTGGTACTTTTTGCATCTGTCGGTGCAGGAATGAACATCAATGCGCTTGTTTACAAGTTTTAAACCATAACGGAAAGCAGCCTGATAATTTCAACGGCTTTCTGCGTACAGTATAAAGATTAAAAGACTGATATCAATAATATATCAGTCTTTTTTATTTTAAAGCTTCAAAAAAGTCTCCCATCAGGAATTTTAAAATAATTTTATCCTTTTTAACAATTTACTTATCTTCGTTTTTTTCAAAACAATATTATTAATTTGCCTTAAGAAAGTACGTATGCCCATCAATGCCTCTCACAGACTGATTCCGATGACGGATTTTGTTATTGAATATTATTCACATGAAGGATATGCCGATCTTCAGACCTTAAAGTTGATGAATAATTATGCGAATTTTCTGAAAATGCCCCTTACCCTGGACCTGTTTGTTCCGATAGACCAGGCGGGAAATATCCTGAAAGAACCAAAGAATTACGTCTCCTGGAAATCGCTGGAACATAACCGGAATGAGCCGGGCCATAATTTAAGCAGCATTCCTTTGGATGAATACCGGCTGTATCAGGAAGCTGAGCAGAAATGTCTTTTTGAAGGCTTTAAAATCGCTTATAACGGCTATTCCGTAGTCAGGATCACTGCCGCATACAACGAATCCATTGAGCTTTCATTCAACAAAAATGAGCGTCAGTTCCAAAAATTCAAAGATGTAGAGTCGCTCACGTATTTTGATGAAATCTACCTGAATGACACCGCACTGAAAAAACTCGGACTCACCACTACATTATAAGTTGGCAGTACTGATGACTGCCTAACTTTTCACCGCTTTTCCGTACACTTCCAGTGCTCTTTTCCTGGCAGATACGTGTTCTACAATCGGCTCGATATTCCGGTCTGCTTCACTTAGCCATTCGTTGATGTATTGATGATCTTTATCGAACTTTCTGGTCTGTTCGGAAGGATTGAAGACCCTGAAATAAGGCGCCGCATCACAGCCGCAGCCTGCTGCCCACTGCCAGTTCCCGTTGTTGGAAGACAATTCATAATCCAGGAGTTTACCGGCAAAATAAGCTTCGCCCCAACGCCAGTCGATCAGCAGATGTTTCGTAAGGAAGCTGGCCACCACCATTCTTACCCGATTATGCATGAAGCCGGTTTCATTGAGCTGGCGCATGCCCGCATCCACAATCGGATATCCGGTTTTCCCTTCGCACCAGAGCGCAAATTCCTTTTCATTATTCCGCCACTCTATATTGTCATACTTTTCTTTGAAGGAATGATTGACCACTTTCGGGAAGTGATGGAGGATCTGCATAAAAAATTCCCGCCAGATCAGCTCATTCAGCCAGGTTTCATTATGTTCCCGGGCAAACTGCACACACCTGCGCACAGAGATTGTCCCGAAACGCAGCGCCACGCCCAGACGGGTGGTATGGTTCAGGCCCGGAAAATCCCTGTATTTGTTATAATCATCAATAACCGATTTTTCCAGAGACGGCTTATGAAACGTAACATCCGTCTTTTTGAAACCGATATCTTCAAGGTCAGGAAAGTTTGGGGCGTCATATTTCAGGAAGCGTGAGAAATCTGTTGTAAAGCTTTCAGTTTTACCTGAACCCAGTGTCTCTTTCCATTTCCGGGAAAACGGAGTATACACGGTATAAGGCGTTCCGTCCTTTTTTACCACTTCATCTTTTTCAAAAATGACCTGGTCCTTAAAACTTTTAAATCCGATATTCTTCTGCTCAAGAAAATCTTTAATCTCTTTGTCGCGTTTTACGGCTATCGGTTCGTAATCCGTATTGGTGAAAACCGTACCGATCTTATAATCTTTTACTATTTCCCTGAATATTTCCAGAGGCTTCCCGGTAAAAACACGAAGCCCGCTTTTATGTTTTTTAAGCTCTTTATGGATTCCATTTAAAGCCTGATGAAAATAATCAACTCTTTTATCCGATTTGTTATCCAGTTTATCCAGGATTTCCTTATCGAAAATAAAAACAGGAAGCACATCAGCCCCTGCTTCCAAGGCATGGTAAAGGCCGGCATTATCTTCCAGCCTGAGATCCCTGCGGAACCAGAAAATATTGACGGGATCCTGCGTTATAGTATCTTTTATCATCTGTTGAAACGTTCTTCCAGGATTTTAAACCGGTACCCAAAAATATGATTCAGTTTAGACTTTACGAAAAGTGTATGTGCTATTTCTCCCAGGAACCCGAAAGGCAGCTCATAATCTACCGTATCTTTCATCAGAACACCATTTTCATTTTCTATGAATTCATGATGGTGATGCCACAGCTTGTAAGGACCTTTCTTCTGGAAATCGGTAAAGCTTTTTCTCAAATTTACCTGGATGATTTCTGTTTTCCATTTCATTTTAATGCCTAACAAGGGAGAAACGAAATAATCAATGATCATCCCTTCATAAATCTCATCATTGTCAAAATGGGTTAAAACGGTAAATTTCATTTCTTTCGGAGTGATTTCAGAAAGATTGTTAGCGGAAGAAAAGAATTTCCATGCGGTATCCAGGTCGCAGTTAAGCTGCTGTTCACGGTAGAGATGGTGCTTCATTATTTTTTATGACGTTGAACTGCAATAAAAATACCACACTATCAATTGTCTGTATTTTATCTGATCGATTTAAATATCAGCCTTGAAACAGTTTGCACCTCATCAGCTTTCAGAACAGGAAAATCATAAAAATATTATTTATAATGAATGAAAATCCCGTAATCCGTAGGAGTCCAGAGTGCAGCTTTCTGTCCGGCGGCTTTTAACGCGTTATTGGTCCAGGTATTACAGGTATCCAGAAAGCTGTAGGTTCCCTGGGCGTCGTAAAAAGCATCATTGTTGCCGTATACCGCTTTGGTAGGAATCAGGATAAAATTTCCTTTTTCGTCGCGGTCAAATTTTTTCTCAACAAACGCTGTGAGTTTCTTATACTGGTTTCTGCTGATCATGATCATTTTACAGTCGGCCCCTTCTTTCATCGTACGGTAGTATGTGCAGTGCATCGCAGATTCGCTCAGCCAGAATGCCGCTTTAAAGGCAGTTGAAAATTTAAGGTCTGCCCAGGTCGGGGTGTCCAGATAAAAACCTTTGTCGCCCCACCCGATCCCTACGAAGTTATAATCTGTTTCCCCGGATTTTGTATTGGCAAACGGAATTTTGGCTCCCCAGTCCTGCAGATCGTTTTTCACGGGCATAACGATATCGGTATGTACACCGTTGGTATAGATATAAACCGGGATTTCTTTTTTCTGCCCGTCATCTTTTGCGGGAACTTCAATAAAAGGAAGAAGATACCCTAATGCGACATACACTACTATAATTCCTACCAGGATTCCTAAGGCTTTAAGAATAAGTATTGCCATTTTTTTCACCGTCATGTTTTTTAATATGATTGATAAATTAACATATAATTTTTATAAAGGTATTTTATCTGAACGGAAATTTATTTAAATTTAAGTACAAAATATTCACAAATATGCGTAAAAACAACAAATCAAACAAAAGATTTAAGGTAAGAGTAAAAGTGGCTCCGAAAAGAACGCAGAAAAAACGTTAATTTCCGGCCAGAATTTATGTCTTCAAAAGTTTTGTTCTCTTTCAATGCTTTTGTTATATCACATTCGGTTCTTGCAGCTTTTATGTGAAAAATGATAATTTCTATTAATCCGAACGATGAAATTTCGGATAGAGGTTTGTATTCATAAATGTTAAATTATATCGCTGTCTGAAGGCTTTTCCAGAAACTCAATATTGCGTTTCAGGCCTGCAAATTTTGTCCGCTTTACGGGTGATTTCCTGAAGATTTCCGAGAACAGTTCCTGAGTCAATTCCTTCCATTCCCCTTTTTTAAAATTCTTTAATGCTTCATTCGGCTGGAACCTGCTCTGGTGGTTGGGCATTGAAAACCTGTTCCACGGGCACACATCCTGGCATACGTCACACCCGAACATCCAGTCGTCCATCTTATCCTGAAAATAGTCCGGAATCTCACTTTTAAGCTCAATAGTCGCATAGGAAATACACTTGCTTCCGTCGATCAGTTTCTCTGAAACAATGGCACCGGTAGGGCACGCATCAATGCATTTCCGGCAGGTCCCGCAGTGGTCTGTCGTTTCATGGTCTGCAACCAGTTCCAGGTCACAGATAATTTCTGCCAGAAAGTAAAAGGAGCCGTTTTGTCTGGTAATCAGGTTGGCATTCTTCCCTACCCAGCCGATCCCGGATTTCCTGGCCCAGCTCCGTTCCAGAACCGGAGCGGAATCTACAAATACACGGAAACCGAATTCCCCGATTTCTTCCTGCAGCTCAGCCACCATCTCACGCAGGATTTCTTTAATTACTTCATGATAATCTTCTGCATAGGCATATTTAGAAATCTTAAAATTGTCTAAGGTGGAGATTTTCTCTTCCGGGAAATAATTGTAGGAAAGGGAAATGACCGATTTTGAGCCGTCTACCAACAGCCTCGGATCGAGCCTTTTATCAAAATGGTTTTCCATGTATTTCATTTCACCATGGAAATTATTCTTCAGCCAGTTTTCCAGCGGCCTCGCCTCTTCTTCCAGGAAATCTGCTTTCGAAATACCGCAGGCCTGAAACCCAAAGCGTTTTGCCGTGGACTTTATAAGTTGCGAATATTTTTCAGCGTTTGAATTCATGATTTTTACCTTGCAAAACTAAGATTATTTTATAAATTTGTTTGGGCTTTGAATCATTGAATTGCTGTATTGCTCTTTTTTATGATTTAAATCCAAGTTCTAACCTTAAATATTAATATAACATGTCTTTATCAGAAGTTTTAAAATCAGGAAATTATGAATTAATCGACGTCCGCGAACCTATGGAATTAGAAATGGACGGACATATAGACGGTGCCAAAAATATCCCGCTAGGTGAAGTGGAAGACCGACAGGATGAAATCCTATCCCTTGAAAAACCGGTAGTGATCTTCTGCAGAAGCGGAAACAGAAGCGGAAAAGCATTGGAATATTTAAATGCCCAAGGCTTGAAAGACGGCCATAACGGCGGCGGCTGGGCTGAATTGAAACAGGCCATCGAAGCAAATCAGGGAACTTTTTAAAGTTCCTTTTTTTTATTTAAAACCGACACTCATGAATTTAAAGGAAAGGTTCTCTGACAACTGTTTCTTATTCACAGAAGACAAAAGTCTTGTTGAAGGCTTATGGTCTGATATTGAGAAAAAGTATACCGAGAAAGGCAGGCATTACCACAACCTCGGACATCTGAAGCATATGTTTGCTGAACTTGATGCTGTAAGAAACAAGATCGGGAATTTTACCGCGATCTCATTTTCCGTTTTTTACCATGATGTAATTTACGAGGCAACTTCAAAATCAAATGAGGAAAAAAGTGCGGAGTTTGCTGCATCAGCCCTGCGAAAGCTAAACATCCCTCATGATATGATTGAAAGAATTTGCAACCAGATTATTGCTACAAAATCCCATCAGAAATCTGATGACCCTGATACGAATTACCTTCTGGATGCTGATCTTTCGATTCTCGGAAAGGATCATGAAACCTATATTGAGTACACCAGAAAGATCAGAAAAGAATATTCCATTTATCCCGATTTGCTGTATAAGCCGGGAAGAAAAAAGGTCCTGAACCATTTCCTGGCATTGGAAAGTATTTTTAAGACTGAGGATTTTAGAGTTCAATATGAAGGTAAGGCACGGGAGAATATTATCAATGAACTCAAGGGATTTCATTAAAGATTATTTTTTAGAAAAGTTTCAAGCTCTTCGGAGGATATATCTTTTTTAATGATTTTTCCTTGTGAGTCTAAGAGAAAATTAGTCGGGAACTTTTTAATCTGAAATTTTGTTGTTTCAATTCCATTTTCATCAATGAGGTTTTGCCATACCAAATTATTTTTAGTTATTACCTTCTGCCAATTAGGGATGTCCTGAGTTCTGTCAGTTGATATACCGATATATTCAAAACCATCCTTATTATACATATCATATATGGATTTATGCTTCGGCATTTCTTCCAGGCATGGCTTGCAATAAGAAAACCAGAAATCTATTAAAGTATATTTTTTCCCTAACGCCGATGTAACCTTTTTGCCATTGACCTCCATTGGTGGGAAAACATTTCCATTGTCAAAGTATTTTAATGTCATCAGCTTATCATAAAAGATATTTCCTACCTGCGACTTTGTTATTGAATCATCAAAACTTTTGAAAATATTTTCATAAATCAGTTGATAATTATTAACCTTAAAAACCAAATTCCAGAAAAGCACATAAGATTTTGGGTTTTTCTTTACATATGCTTCATACAAAGAATTTTCTTTATTTAATAATTGAGTAAAAGACTTTTTAAGTAATGTTATACTATCATCTTTTTTATCAGTGCTTTTGATAAGATTATAATATTTACGATTAAGTATATTTTTTTCAGAGTTTATTTTTGAAAAAAAAGTATTGAACTTTAAAATTTCATCATAAAGTAGATTATGTTTTGAAAATTTAACAGCTCCATTGTCCGAATCAAATTTTACAGTTTGATCTGAATCTTTAAGATAAAAAATTTCAGAATTTATATAACTCTTATTTTTCTCCAGAGGAATTCCCAATTTATAAGGCCTCGGAAAATTATCTGTGATGGATTTAAGGTTAAATAAAAATTCATTTCCTTTAAGTCTCGAAGAATCTAAAACAGTATAATTATTCATATATGTTTTATCACAAGCAGAAGCGATCATAATGTTCTGGGGCGAAACTTTTTTATCAGATTGATCTCTAACAGAAATGATGACTTTCTTCTGGCAGAAAACTGTTAAGAATATAAAGTGAAGCGAGAGTATTAAGAGTTTATTTTTCATAATAAAATAAAAAATGCCAAGAAAAAGAAAACCTGGCATTCATTATTATTAAATTAATAAAATTTTAATTAATCTTTTTTGGAGGGCAAGCACAACACTCTTCTTTCGGTCCGCCGCCTAATCCCAAATCAATTGTAACTGATCCACAAGCACACCATGATGAACTACCACAACCGCCTGTGCCAAGATCAAAACTTGCAGGTTCTCCTCCTGCCCCATTAACTTTTTTCAATTCATTTCTCGAAATTTTTTTTAAATTTTTCATAGCTATATTATTAGTTCCGTCATTATTGACAATTCAAATCTAATAATAATATTTCACTTTTATAAGATTATTAGATTTTTTTTACAAATTCGCTAAGGTTTTACGATAAAATTAGTTCCAATAATGCAGAAGGCATCATAATATGTTTTTATACCCTGTTGATAAAGCCCGCACATTTTTGCAGCACCACATCCGGCATTTCCTTATGCGGTGTATGCCCGGCCTCCGGGATGATGAACCTTTCTGCACTTCCGCTTACCTGGGAAACTGTTTTTCCTACCTGGTCCAGTGTTCCGTATTCATCTTTTTCACCCTGTATAAATAACAGCGGCACCTGTATCTTTTTTAAAAGAGATTCAATGTTCCAGTTTCTGAACTGTTCGCTGAGCCAGATCTCCGTCCAGGCTTTTACGATCATTTCAACCTTATCACCATGGTATTTTGCCAGGCGTTGAGCAAGATTAGTAGTTTGATAAGCTGTTAAGGAATCTTTTACTCCTTTTACGGTTACATCTTCCACGAAAATATGTCCGGCTTCGCAGATTACGGCTTTTACTTTTTCAGGGTATCTGGCTGCGGTAATAAGCGCAATGGTACCGCCGTCGCTGTGGCCGAAAAGGATAGCTTCCTCTATGCCCAGGATATCCAAAAGGTCATTCAGCACATCGGCTTCCAGTTCCATGTAATTGTTTTCCCTTTTATGAGTAATCATCGGGTAAGATTTCCCATATCCAAGACGGTCGTAAACCAGGACATTGCATTGCACCGCTGTTGCCAGTTGTTCAGGAAAATCACGCCAAAGCTGCGTGCATCCTAACGAATCATGCAGAAAGACCAGGACCGGCCTGTTTTTAAATAAATTGGTGTATTCAGTATATAATTTTTTGCCTCTGACATCAATGATTTTCCTTTCCATCAATACAGTTCACTATAATCCGGGGTTGCCTGTCTCATTAAATTCTTCCAGTAAATTCCGGAATACCATTTCTACAGGAAGTACTTCATCAATTAAAGCGGAAACCTGCCCGATTTCCAGTTCGCCTTCCTCCATATCACCTTCGAACATTCCGCGCTTTGCCCTTGCCCGGCCCAGAGAGGCGATCAGGGAGTCTTTATTCCTTCCGGCTGTATAAATATCTTCCAGTTCATTAAAAAACTTATTTTTCACCATTCTTACGGGTGCGAGTTCTTTTAGGGTCAGATGGGTATCGCCTTCCCCGAGTTCCGTAATTTTCTGTTTCCAGTTATCGTGGGCGCTGGCTTCAATGGTTGCCGCAAAACGGGACCCGATCTGTACGCCGTCCGCTCCGAGAATCATGGCTGCTTTCATCTGCGAACCGAGGGCAATTCCGCCGGCTGCAATCAGGGGTTTTGAGATATGTTTTTTCACATTGGGAATCAGGCAGAACGTTGTGGTTTCATCCCTTCCGTTGTGGCCTCCCGCCTCGAATCCTTCGGCTACTATTGCATCAACACCAGCGTCTTCACACTTCATGGCAAATTTTGTAGAAGAAACCACGTGGGCAACCTTTAATCCTTCTTTCTGCAGGGTTTCCGTATAGGTTTTCGGGTTTCCGGCAGAGGTAAAGACAATTTTCACGCCTTCTTCCAGAATGATCTGAATGACTTCATCCAGATTGGGATAGAGCATCGGCACGTTAACACCGAAAGGCTTATCGGTGGCCTGTTTGCATTTCCGGATATTTTCCCTGAGGATATCAGGATACATACTGCCGGCACCAATCAGGCCAAGGCCTCCGCAATTGGAAACCGCTGAGGCCAGCTTCCAGCCGGAATGCCAGATCATTCCTGCCTGGATTACCGGATACTGAATACTGAACAGCTGCGTAATTCTATTTTGACTTTGCTGCATTTCGTGAAGTTTTTTAGCCGAATTAAAATCTATAAAATTGCTCATGCCGTAAAAATACTAAAAACTACGATGTAACGGGGCTTTAAGGCATAAAAAAACCTTCAGGTATATTCTGAAGGTTTTGGTTTTATTTCTTAACTGAATCTTTCTTCCAGCTTCCTTTAAGATTACATGTATCATAACGGCCGTCAATTGAAATAAATGTGGTCGGGAGCCTTGAACTCACAAACTTCTCAACCATTTCATTTCTCTTTTTGTTGAGTGCCATCTGCTTGATCCGGTCGTAATCGGTTTCCAGCGTAATCTGGTGTGCAGGAATTACATCTTCAACTTTTACAATCTTCACCACTTTTCTCTTTCTTTCATCTTCATCATCAAAAGCATTGGTAATATCCCCTTTGTTTAAACCGGCCAGCTCGTAGCTGATGGTTCCGGGAACGGTTTCTCTTTCAATTTTATTGGAACCGTCAGCTCCCGGAATAACCCCGGCATTGAACTTGGTTCTTTTATCATCTGAGAATTTAAAGGCTGCGTCTTTAAAAGTTATTTTACCGCTCTGAACAAGTCCTTTGATACTGTCCAGCTTTACTCTTGCTGTTTTCACTTCATCATCCGTAGGCGTTGCCATCAGAAGAATATGCTTTGCCTCATAGATCTTCCCTGATTTTTTTACCAGCTGGATAATGTGATACCCGAATTCCGTTTCTACAGGTTCTGATATTTCCCCTTCCTGAAGGTTCAGTGCTGCCGCCTCGAAAGGTTTTACCATCTGTCCTTTTGAAATATTCTTCATCAGACCGCCGTTGGAAGCGGATCCCGGATCTTCAGAATAAATCCTCGCCTGGCTTTCAAAAGTTTCGCCTCCCTGTATATCTTTCTTAATTTTATTAAGCCTGTTGACCAGATCCTGCTTATGGGCTTCCGTCAGCTTGGGAAACATCATGATCTGGGACAAAGACACTTCATCCTTAATCTCAGGAAGCTGTGCTTTATACTGATTATAGAAATCGGTTACTTCGTTAGGCGTAACATCAGCCTTTTCGGTAATTCTCTGGTATTTGGCCTGTCCGTAATACTGGTCGATATCGATTTTCTCAATCGCATTTTTCATTTCATACCCGTTTCTGAACTTATAGGCCGTCAGCATTGCTTTTTCATCCGGAAACTGGGAAAGAAGCTGCTGGTATTTTGCATTAGCCTGCTCTTTAATTGCTGCAGAACGGTTTTCAATCAACGTATCTTTTCTGGCTTCATATACCAGAAGTTTATTGTTCAGAAGATTTTCCAGAAACTCACACTTATCAATATTGGAAGCTCCCTGCTGTTTTGCATAATTCATCTGCTCATTCACATCAGATTCCAAAACAATTTCATCACCGATTACTGCTGCAATACCATCGATGAGATCTCCCTGTTTCAGCTGGGCTTTCATGGTATTGGCCCCCATCATCATGATGAAAATTCCAAAAAGAAAAGTGATCTTAAGTTTATTTGTCATTTTACTATTTTAAACAAGTTGCAAATTTAGAATTCTTAATGAATTACACTAAATTTTTTATTATAAATATTTCTTAAAAAGAGGGAGTTACTGGAGTTCTATATCAAAAGTTGTCAGTTCTTTAAACTGTCTCAATCTTTCAAACATATCCTTCTCATTTACTTCCTGGATTCTCTCCGTCCCGAATTTCTCTACCGTAAAAGAAGCCATTGCAGAACCTACGATCAATGCAGATTTCATGGTTTCAAAATCAGTTTTCCCTTTTTTGGCAAGATATGCTGCAAAGCCTCCGGCAAACGTATCTCCGGCTCCGGTAGGATCGAACACTTCTTCCAGCGGAAGTGCAGGAATGGCAAATACTTTATCTTCATGGAAAAGCAGGGCACCGTGCTCCCCTTTCTTGATAATTACATATTCAGGGCCCATATCATGGATTTTCTTCGCTGCTTTTACCAGAGAATATTCTCCCGAAAGCTGTCTTGCCTCTTCATCGTTGATGGTGATAACATCGGTTTTTGCAATCATGTCCATCAGGATATCCCAGGCGCTGTCCATCCAGAAATTCATTGTATCCAGGATAACAAGCTTCGGGCGGTTGTGCATTTTTTCAAGCACTGAAAGCTGCACGCCAGGATGAAGGTTCCCCAACAGCAGAATTTCTGCATCCTGCATAGATTCAGGAATCTTAGGGTCGAAGTTCTCCAGAACGTTGACTTCTGTTGCTAAAGTATCTCTTGTATTGAGATCATTGTGGTATTTTCCGGACCAGAAAAAGGTCTTTCCTTCTTTTACGATCTCGATCCCTTCAATATTGATGTCCCTGTCTGTGAACATATCAAGATGCTCCTGCGGGAAATCTCCTCCCACTACAGAAACAATTCCGGATTTTACCCCTAAAACGGATGAGGTGATCCCGATATAGGTAGCGGCACCTCCTAAAATTTTATCTGTTTTGCCGAACGGCGTTTCAATAGCATCAAATGCAACACTTCCTACAACTAAAAGTTTCATATTATTTTCAAAGTATATTAAAAGTAAATTAATTTTTCCATTCAAAGGTATCCAGCAGGTGCTTCATATCTTTTTTGATATAATCCACCGCGGGAGCCAGGGAATCAGGCTTCGGCCTTGTGTTAAAATATAAGTAAGCCGTTACGAAATGTTTTGTACTGTCTGTAATATAAAATTGCAGGTTGGAGGCACTCTGCCCCTTCAGTTCATAAAAATTTCCGTAGACTTTTTTATCAGGATATTCAAAAGACTTGGTATCAATGGCGCTTGCTTTAATGGTATGCTCATACACCATTTTTTCAGCTTCCCGGATGTGATCGGCAAAATCATTATGTATCGGGTAATACGTTACAAAAATCTTGGCTTTCATTTTGGGATAGTTCAGGTAATACCAGCAGGGCTTTTTGGCATCTGTCATTTTTGCAAAATCAGAGTATTCAAAAGTATAGGAACAACTGTTCTCAAATTTCTGGTATTTCGGTGCCGGATATTCCAGCCGGAGTTCCCCGTAAGGCTTCGGTACAGAATCTTTTCCGCAGGATACCAGAAGCAGGGCTGCAAAAATAAAAAGGGCATTTTTAAACATTTTGCAAAAGTACAAATTAGATTTCAGATTTCAGGAGACAAATTTCAGGATTTCAGCGGGTTTAAATCCCGGTCAGAGGCTTCAGACCTGTCTTCAGGCAAAGTTTGTGATCCATTTAAATTATATTCTGTATGAAATGTAAAATATTCAGATTGGAAATTCTTCAAGGCTCATCTATCATTAATTAAAAAAACAGTTCTTCACTTCTGCTCTG
>Ga0265798_10002192_pt1 | contig 29042 bp, 26 predicted proteins | sample P3T30metagenome_FD_192430 | JGI IMG/M metagenome (GOLD analysis project Ga0265798, IMG submission 192430) | Plant litter microbial communities from East Loma Ridge, Irvine, California - P3 T30 | ecosystem: Environmental > Terrestrial > Plant litter > Unclassified | place: USA: California...
CGTACGAGAACACGCTGCCGGCGAGGGGGATCGACTTCGCCATCTGGGCGTAGGCGAGCGCGGTGAAGATCATCGCGACGAGGCCGACGAGGTAGACGAGCGGGACCATGCCGCTCGACGCGTTGTAGACGGTGCCGAAGATCGCCCACGGGGCGATCGGCACCATGAAGACGAGCCCGTAGACGAGCAGGTCGGTGGTGGAGACGGAGCGCTTGAGCTCCTGCTTGTAGCCGTAGGCCTCGAGCTGCTGCTGTGCGGAGAGCTCGGTGTGCTGCTGCGACATGACGGTTCCGTTCGGGGAGACGGTGCGTGGGAAGGGGGGGCGGGGTCGGACGGGAGGCGCGTGGCGGGGTGGGTGCGCGCCTCCCGTCCGGTGGTGGTCGGCCTGGTGGGCCGGTGCGACGGGCTCAGCCGGTGGGCGCGTCGTCGTGGTCGGCGAGGAACGCCGCGACCACGCGGCGGAACTCCTCGGGCTGCTCCAGGTGCGAGCAGTGGCTCGCACCGGGGAAGACGTGCTGGCGGACGTCGGCGATGCGCTCGACGAACGGCTGCCAGGTGGCGGGGGTGGCCTCGTCGTGCTCGCCGGCGACGACGAGGGTGGGGACGGTGACGCGGTCGAGGCGCTCGACGATGGTCCAGTCGCGCATGGTGCCGATGACGTGGAACTCGTTCGGGCCGTTCATCGTATGGTACACGGTCGGCTCGGCCTCCATCTGCTCCTCGGAGTCGACGAAGTCTTGCGGCATCGGCACCACGCGACAGACGTGGCGCTCGTAGAACACCTGCGTGGCGGCGAGGTACTCGGGGTCGTCGACGGTGCCGGCGGCCTCGTGCCGGGTGAGGGCGTCCTGCACGTCGTCGGGGAGCTGTGCGCGGAGCTCGGCGGCACCGTCGACCCACAGCTGCATGGACGCGGGGGAGTTGCAGATCGCGAGGGACCGCAGGTGGTCCGGCTGCCGGACGGCGATCTCGGAGCCGAGCATGCCGCCCCACGACTGCCCGAGGACGTGGTGGTCGCCGAGGCCGAGGTGGGCGACGAGCGCCGCGTACTCGTCGACGAAGAGCTGCGGCGTCCAGGTGTCGACGGGGGCGTCCGGGCGGTGGCTGCTCCGGCCGCAGCCGAACTGGTCGTGGTGCACGACCGTGCGGCCGGTCTCGTCCGCGAGGGCCGCGAGGTTGCGGAGGTAGTCGTGGGCCATGCCGGGGCCGCCGTGCAGGACGACGAGGGGGAGTGCCCCCGGCGTCGGGGCGTCCGGTTCGGTGACGCGGTACCAGGTCTCGCCGTCCTGGAACGGCATCGTGCCTTCGGTGATGCGGGACATGGGGGAAGCATGGACCCGCGAAAGGTATGCGGCAAGACCATTTCGCGTCCTTTAACGTGGACGTAACGAACGGGGGACCGCGGGTGGCGGAACGCACGACCGAGAGCCGGGTCGACGAGGTCGAGGACCGGCTCGTCACCGCGGTCGCCGTCGGCGAGTACCTGCCCGGTTCACGCCTCCCGCCGGAGCGGGAGCTCGCGGCGCTGCTCGGCGTCGCCCGGGTCACCGTGCGCGGCGCCCTCGCCCGGCTGGTCGACCGCGGGCTGCTCGAGACCCGGCGCGGCCGTGGCGGCGGCACCTTCGTCCGGACCCAGTGGCCGGAGTCGTCCTCCGACGCCGTCGGCCGCACCCTGCTCGCGCGCTGGGCCGGCATCCGCGACACCGCCGACGCCATCGCGCTCCTGCACGGGGCGCTCGCGACGGCCGCCGCCGAGCGGATCGACGACGCGCAGGCGTCGGTGCTGCGGGACCGGCTCGACGCCTTCCGGGCCGCGGGATCGGGGTTCGAGAAGCAGCAGGCGGACGCCGTGCTGCACCGCACCATCATCGACGCCGCCGGCAACGAGGTCCTCGCGTCGACGCTCGCCGGGCTCGAGGCGCAGGTGTCGATCGCGGCGCCCGCGCACCTGTGGGGCACCGCCGAGGGGATGGCGGCGATGGAGGCGCGGGCGCTCCGGGAGCACGAGGCGCTCGTGGACGCGGTGTGCGCGGGGCGGGCCGTCGATGCCGGGACGATCGCGCGGCGGCACGTGGGGATCGACCTCGAACTGCTCGAGCAGGCGATGCTCCGGGCGGGGCAGGTGCCCACGTCGGTCCGCTAGCGCCGACGCCATCTGACCCGTGCCGTCACTGCAGCAGGGACGACCCCGCTCGCGGTCTTCACCCCCGCATCGGACCCGTGGTGCTCCGCTTCATCGTGTCGTAGCATTTCGTCCGACACATCTTCGACGGGGAGCGCGGATGCGGGTCGTGGTCCATGATCGAGTGACCGAGCGTCACCCGGACATCAGTGGTCCAGACGTGCAGCACGCCTTCCGAACGAGTATCGCGTCCGTTGCGCGGACAGACGTCACACCGACGCAATGGCTCGGCGTCGGGATGGACAGCGCTGGACGGTTGCTCGAGTACGTTGCTGTTCAACTCGAAGCCGACTGCTGGCTGGTGTTCCACTGCATGGAGGCGACGAAGAAGTCACTTCGGGAGGTCGGCATCAAGTCGACCGCACGGCAGCGAGGAAGCACGACGAAGCGCGGTTCTGGTAGGAGGAGGAGACAGGGATGACTTACAACGCGGCAGATGGATCGACGTTCTCCGAGGCCGATGTCGAACGGTGGGCCGAGTCAGCGGAGGCTGGCTTCCCCGGGGCTCGCTTCGGTAAGCCTCGGGCCGGACGCCCGTCGACCCTCGGCGATGACGTCAAGCGGATCACGGTCCGCCTCAATGGACGACAGCGCGAACAGCTCGCGGCGCGCGCCCGAGCAGAACACACCTCGGTGTCGGAGGTGCTCCGCCATCTGGTAGATGGAGTCTGAGTCGCACGGCGATCCGTGCGCGGTGAGCCCCTGAACTCAGCCACGGGGCGGGGTCAGGGCGGCGTCGATCCCTCGAGCTGTGCCTCCTCGGCGTCGTAGCCGGCACGCACCTGACGGAGCACCAGGTCGTCGATCTCGTCGGCGTCCCGCAGCCGGAGCAGGGTCGCGGCCTTGTGCCGCACGAGCGCGAGCTCCAGCGCGACCGCGCTGTCGTGCCGCTGCAGGGCGGGGTGGTCTTCGTCGTCCGCCTCGCGGGCCTCGATGACGTCGAGGTGCGCCTCGTAGTCCTTCCGGATCCGGTCGACCGTCGCACGGTCCGCGCCGGCCTTCCGGGCGAGACGGGGGAGCGCGTCGAGCGCCTCCTCCACCGCGGTCCGCTCGGCGTACCGGCGTTCCTCGCCGACGGACTCGTCCTCCGGCAGGGCGGCGCGGCGGAGCACGACCGGCAGGACGAGCGCTTGGCCGACGATCGTGACGACGACGACGCCGGCGGTGACGAACACGATGAGGTCGCGCTCGGGGAACGCGTCGCCGGACTCGAGCATCCGCGGGACGGCGACGGCCATCGCGAGGGAGACGGCCCCGCGGAACCCGGCGAACCCGCTGACCAGCCGGTCGCGTCGGCCCTCGCGCGGCTCCCCGCCGATGCGGCGGGTGACGAGCCAGACGGTGCCGACGATCGCGGCCTCGAAGGCGAAGCGGACGAGCACGAGCACCACCGACACCGCGAGCACGATCCCGACGCCGCGCAGGAGTTCGGTCGCGTCCAGGGCGCGGGCCGCGATCATCGCCTCGATGCCGACGAGGACGAACAGGGACCCGTTGAGCAGGAAGGTCAGGAACGACCAGAACGCGCGGACCTGCTGTCGTGTCTCGGCCCGGTCGAGCTTCGGGGCGACCTGGCTCACGACGATGCCGGCCGCGACGACGGCGAGCACCCCGGACGCGCCGATCGCCTCGGCGCCGAGGAACGCCGCGAAGGGCACGAGCAGCGTGATCATGTTCTCGAGCACCACGGTGTCGACCCGGCGGAGCACGAGGGTGCCGAGCCAGGCGGCGAGCAGGCCGGCGGCGACCCCGCCGACGTAGGACAGCACGAGCATGCCGGACACGTTCCAGAACGTCAGCTCCTGCGCGCCCGTCGTCACCGCGACGGCGATGCCGTAGACGACGAGGGTCGTGCCGTCGTTGACGAGGCTCTCGGCCCGGAGGACGGTGACGTTCCGCCGGGGGAGCATCTTCGTGAGGACGCCGACCGCCGTCGCGTCCGTCGGTGCCACGGCGGCCCCGAGCACCCACGCCGGCCCCCACGGCAGGCCGAGCAGGTGCAGCAGGACGGCGACCACCCCGGCGGTGACGACGACGAGCACGGTGCCCATGAGGACGATGCCGCGGAGGTTCTTCCGGATCTCACGCAGGGAGGTGGTGAGGCTCTCCCAGTAGAGCAGGGCGGGCAGGAACAGCAGCAGCACCGCGTCGGCGGGCAGCTGCACCTCGGCGAACGTGGGCACGATGGCCAGCAGCGCGCCGATCGCCAGCAGGAGGACGGGTGGGGCGATGCGGATGCGGTCGGCGACCGCGGCCGTCACCGTGATCGCGAGGCCGAGGACGACCACCAGTTCCGGTCCGAGCACGTGCATCCTTCCGTCGAGCCGACACACCAGTCAACGCGGTACTCGCTGTGCCTGCTCGCGGAACGCACCGTGGGCGGTCCCGCGCAACGGTGTGTCGCCGCGCGGAACCGCCCACGTCGCGTTCTGCGGAGCGGGGAGGAGGGTCAGTCGTGGAACGTCTCGATCGACGCGCCGAGGGAGTTCAGCCGCTCCTGGAGCTGCTCGTACCCGCGGGCGATGATCCCGACGTTGCGCAGGACGCTCTCGCCCTTCGCCGCCAGCATGGCGAGCAGGATGACCACCGCGGGACGCAGGGCCGGCGGGCAGCTCACCTCGGCGCCCGAGAAGTGCGTCGGACCGGTGACGTCGAGCCGGTGCGGGTCGCGGAGCGTGACGCTCGCGCCGAGCCGGGTGAGGTCGAGGAGGTGGATCGCCCGGCCCTCGTACACCCAGTCGTGCACGAGCGTGGTGCCCTCGGCCATCGCGGCGATGACGACGAAGAACGGCAGGTTGTCGATGTTGAGGCCCGGGAACGGCATCGCGTGGATCTTGTCGATCGGGGCGTGCAGGTCCGACGGGTGCACCGTGATGTCGACGAGCCGGGTGCGGCCGTTCGCGGCGGCGTACTCCGCGGAGACGTCGAAGCGCAGGCCCATCTCGGCGAGGGTCGCGAGCTCGATCTCCAGGAACTCGATCGGCGCGCGCGTGACGGTGAGCGTCGACGAGGTCACGATGCCGGCGGTGAGCAGGCTCATCGCCTCGACCGGGTCCTCGCTCGGCCAGTAGTCCACGACCTCGTCGATGTGGCTCCTGCCCGTGATGCGGAGGGTCGTCGTGCCGATGCCCTCGATCCGGACCCCGAGCAGCTCCAGGAAGAAGCAGAGGTCCTGCACCATGTAGTTCGGGCTGGCGTTGCGGATCACGGTCTCGCCGTCGCGGGCCGCCGCGGCGAGGATCGCGTTCTCGGTGACGGTGTCGCCGCGCTCGGTGAGGACGACGGACTTCGTCGGCACCGCGGTGTTCGCCACGTCGACCTCGTACCAACCGGAGGTCGCCTCGACGTCGACGCCGAACGGACGGAGCGCGATGAGGTGCGGCTCGACGGTGCGGGTGCCGAGGTCGCAGCCACCCGCGTAGGGGAGACGGAAGGCGCCGTACCGGCCGCTCAGCGGGCCGAGGAACATGAGGACGCTCCGGGTGCGACGCGCGGCGTCGGCGTCGATGGCGTCGAGGCGCAGGTCCGACGGTGCGACGATCTCGAGCACCTCGCCGTCCTCGGACCACGTGACGGTCGCGCCGAGGCTGCGGAGCACGTCGATGATCCGGTCGACCTCGACGATGCGGGCGACCTTGTGCAGCCGTGTGACGCCGCGGTTGAGCAGCGAGGCGCAGAGGAGCGCGACGGCCGCGTTCTTGCTCGAGTTCACCGCGATGGAGCCGCTGAGCTTCCGACCGCCCTGCACGCGCAGGTGCGAGCGCTGCGGGGCGCCGCCGATGGAGACGATCTGCTGGTCGAGCGCGTCGCTGATGCGGGTGAGCATCTCGAGGGACAGGTTCTGGCCGCCCTGCTCGATGCGGTTGATCGCGCTCTGGCTGGTGCCGACGCGTTCGGCGAGCTGCGCCTGGGTCATGCTGCGGCCCTTGCGGGCGCCGCGGATGAGCGCACCGACCTCGCGGAGCGGGGCGGGGGTGGCCGTGACGGCCGGCGTGACGACGGTGGTGGTGTCGGACATTGCGCCACCGTAACACGCTGGTGAGATAAAACACGGGGTACAACGCCCAGCGAACTCCGAAGGAGGGTGGGAATAAACCGTATCTGAGAAGTCAGGGTCGCTCGCGCTGCCACACCCCGGTGCTGTCCGGACGGGTCCAGACGGCGGTGTCGTCGACCGGCGCGGGGTCGGCGAACCGGTACGCGCTGTCCGGCGTCCACCCGGCGACCACGCTCGCCCTGTCGTCGTCGACCGCAACGGCGACACCGGAGGTCCGCAGCCAGCCGCGGACGGTGAGGTGCACGACGTCGTGGGCGCGCGCCACCTGCGACCAGTCCGGGACCACCCACCCGCCGTCCCGGCCGGTGGCCTCCCCCCAGTCCCGCCGCCTGGTGGTCGTCCCGACGTCGATCGGCCAGCGACGACAGAGCTCCGCCCAGTCGTCCGGACCGTCGACGGTCCACACCCGGTCCGACCCCCGCGCGGTGCCGGAGACCGGGGCGGACACGGCGGAGACGACGGCGCGCTGCCAGCCGAACGAGTCCTCGACGGCCCAGAGCGCCAGCGGACCGTACTCGGGGAACGGGGCGGCCGTGGTGGGCTCGACCGGCCACGGCGGGGTGGTCCACCAGGTGCCGCTCACGTCCCTCGGCGCACGCCGGGCGGCCTCCGCGCGGAGCTCGTCGGCCCAGTCCCGCAGCGCCGCCGCCGCCGACGGCACGGCGCGCATGCCGGCGCCGTCCGGTCCCGCACCGGTTTCCGGGGCGACGAGGAACCGTCGGCCGTCGGACGCGCCGAGCCGCCGGACCGCGTCGGCCGAGACCGCCCACGCGGCCAACCGTCCGAGCGGCGCCCGGAGGGGCGGCCGAGCGAGCAGGACGTCCTCCGCGTCCGGCGGCCGCCACCAGAGCGCGCTCTCGGCCGTGCGCTCGAGCGCGTCGACGACGTCCTCCGCCGTGGGCGCCCACAGTGCGAGCGCCGCGATCGCCGTGGCGACGGCGCGGGCGTCGGCCTGCCGGTCGAGCAGCGTGCCGAGCCGCCACGCCGCGGGGTCGCCCGCGCGCTGCACCCGGAGCGCGAGCTCGAGGCACAGCCTGCGCCCGCGGGGACCGGCGAGCAGGTCCTCGGCGGTGATCACGCGTTCAGGCTACCGGCGGCCGGTCCGCACTAACGGGGACGCCACCCCCGCCGATAGTCCCCGGTGCAGGCCCACGGACGGGCCGCATCCCGCCCCACGGACGGCGGCGGGACGATCGAGAACCAGGACGGGCCATGATCGTCGTCACACGACTCAACGGCAGCGGATTCGCTGTCAACCCGGACCTCGTGGAGCGCATCCAGGAGACGCCGGACACGACCCTCATCATGGTCGACGGCGCGAAGTACATCGTGCGCGAGTCCATGGCCGAGGTCATCGACCTGATCGCCGCCTACCGGGCGCGCATCGTCGGCATGGCCTACGGCACCGAGGACACCCGGAACGCGACCGGCCCCCAGCCGACCCTCGCCCCGGTCGCACCCCTGCACGCGCCGCAGCACGGCCGGGCCCAGGACGGGGGGCGCTGACGTGGACATCGCGACCATCGTCGGGATCCTGCTCGCCTTCGGCGCCCTGTTCGGCATGGCGCAGATGGAGCACGTCGAGATGGCCGGGCTCTTCCTGCCGGCCCCGATGCTCCTCGTGTTCGTCGCCACCATCGGCTGCGGCGTCGCCAGCACGACGTTGAAGGACGCGCTCGCCGCGTTCAAGATGGTGCCGAAGGCGTTCACGGGCAAGGTCACCCCGCCGCAGGCCGTCATCGACGACGTCGTGGGCCTCGCCGAGACCGCCCGCGCGAACGGCCTGCTCGCCCTCGAGCAGGAGGCCGACAAGCACGACGACCCGTTCATGAAGAAGGCGCTGCAGAACATCGCCGACGGCACCGACGGCGACGAGCTGCGGATCCTGCTCGAGGACGAGATCGAGTCGAACGCCGCCCCGGTGCGGAGCGCCAGCGCGTTCTTCATGGGCCTCGGCGGCTTCGCCCCGACCGTCGGCATCATCGGCACCGTCGTCTCGCTGACCCACGTCCTGGCGAACCTCGGCAAGCCGGACGAGCTCGGCCCGCTCATCGCGAGCGCGTTCGTCGCCACGCTGTGGGGCCTGCTCACCGCGAACTTCCTCTGGCTGCCGTTCGGCGGGAAGCTCCGCAAGCTCGCGCAGCTCGAGGCGGACCGCCAGACGCTCCTCATGGAGGGGCTGCTCGCGGTGCAGGCCGGCAGCCAGCCGCGTCTCCTCGGCGAGCGGCTGACCGCCATGGTCCCGCCGGCCGCGCGCGGCGGCAAGGCGAAGGCGGCGAAGACGTCCGACGCCGACGACCAGCAGCTGGCGGCCTGACGATGAGCGCGAACCCCCGTGGACACGGCCGCGGCCGTGGCGGTCGGAAGAAGGGCGGCCACGACGAGGCCGAGCACCCCGACGAGCGCTGGATGGCCTCGTACATGGACATGATCACGGTGCTCATGTGCATGTTCCTCGTGCTCTTCGCGATGTCGACCGTCGACCAGCAGAAGTACGTCCAGCTCAAGGCCTCGCTCGCGACGGGCTTCGGCGAGGTGACGTCGCAGAAGATCGACACCGCCTCGGGCACGGTGGTGACGAAGGACCAGGTCGAGGACGGCTCCGGGTACTCGACGGACGAGTCGCAGGCCGACCACTCGACCGCCTCGTCCGGCGCGGAGGACACGAACGTGGACCCCGCGTCCACCGGAGTGCCGACGAACGCGACGAAGGCGGAGATCGCCGCGGCGCAGCGGGAGCTCGACGACCTCGAGGCCATCGAGGCGGCCATCAACGGCAACCTCGCGAAGGCCGGCCAGACGTCGAACGTGGAGTTCACCCTCGACGCCCGCGGCCTCACGGTGCGCCTGATCGGCAGCGAGACGTACTTCACGACCAACAGCGCCGACCTCTCCGCCCAGGCGGAGCGAATCATGGACGCGATCGCCCCGGTGCTGAAGACCTCCGCGCACGACGTCAGCGTCGAGGGCCACGCCGACCAGCGGAACTCGACGGCGCCGTACGCGACCAACTGGGAGCTCAGCGCGGCGCGGGCGACGGGCGTCCTGCGGGACCTCGTCGAGCGTGGCGGCATGCCGGCCGCGCACGTCCAGAGCGTCGGGTTCGGGTCGAGCCGGCCGCTCGCGAAGGGCGGGACCGACGCGGACAACACGCTCAACCGACGGGTCGACATCGTCGTCCTGTCGAACCAGGACCAGGACGTCAGTGCCCTCATGCCCGCGCTCGCGACGGCGCAGGACGGAGCGCGGCACGGGTGAACGGACCGCGGGCGGGGCCCGCAGCGGGTGGTGGTGGCCGGACGGCTCCGTCTCCCCAGAAGTGGGCACAGCGGGGGCACGGCACTGACGGACGACGCGCGGCGGACCGATAGACGCTTGACGTGACCGAGACCCTGCCAGCGCCCGAGGTGTACGACTTCGCGCGCCCGTCGACGCTCGCCCGCGAGCACGCCCGGGTCCTCGAGCTCGCCTTCGAGACGTTCGCCAGGCAGTGGGGGACGCAGCTCACCGCGAAGGTCCGCACCGTCAGCCAGGTCACGTGCGACCAGGTGCAGCTGCGGACGTACGACGAGTACGCGGCGTCGCTGCCCGCGCTCACCGGCATGGTGCTGCTGCCCATCGCGGACGTCGTGCCGAAGGGCGTCCTGCAGGTGCCGCTCGACGCCGCCCTGACCTGGGTGTCGCACGCCCTCGGCGCGTCCCGGCCGCTGCCGACGCCGGACCGCACGTTCACCCCGATCGAGCAGGCGCTCGTCCGCAAGATCGTCGAGGACGCCCTCGACGACCTCCGCTACTCGTTCGGCGGCCTGCTCACCCACGACGTCACCGCCGGCGCCTTCCAGTTCAACAGCCAGTTCGCCCAGGCAGCGCAGAAGGGCGACCAGATGATCGTCGCCTCGTTCGCGATCCGCGTCGGCGACCGTGTCGCGCCCGGCACCCTCGCGCTGCCCGCCGAGGCGGTCCTCCCGCAGCTCGGCGAGACCGCCGAGGTCCTGTCGCCCGCCGACACCCGTGCCCTGCTCGACGCGCAGCTCGCCGCCGTCCCGGTGGGCGTCGGCCTGCGCTTCGCGCCGGCGACCGTGCTCCCCGAGCAGGTGCTGCGACTCGCCGTCGGCGACGTCCTGCCCCTGCCGCACCCGCAGCACCGCCCCCTCACCATCGCGGTCGACGGCGAACCCGTCGGCACCGCCGCCGTCGGCGCGAACGGGTCGCGCCTCGCCGGCATCGTCGTCACCACCACATCGGAGCTGTCAGCATGACCACGACCACCCTCCACACGCAGGCCGCCGAGGCACTCGCCGCCCAGCTCCCGACCGCGGCGCCCCTGAGCGCGGTGCCCCAGCCGGGAGGCGCGACGCCCGTCGCCCTCGAGGCGGCCGGTGACGCCGTGGTCGCCTCGTTCGTCGGCGGCCTGTCGGCCGACCTGGTCCTCGTGCTCACCGACCTCGAGGCCGTCACGGCGGCCGGCGGCGCCGAGCACGGCATCGTCGACGTCACCGACGTGCTCCGCCCGTCCCTCGAGGCGGCCGCCGCGGTCCTCGGCGTCGGGGTCCTCGGCGACGCCCGCCGGGAGTCCGCGTCGACGCTCCTCGCCGACCCGGAGACGGTGGTGTTCGAGCTGACCGCCGGCGGTGTCCCCGGCGGCTGGTTCGCCCTCCGGGTCCGCGAGAACGGGACCGTCTCCGCCCCGGCGGCGACGCCGACCGTGCAGCTGCCGGCGGGCAACCTCGGCCGCATCAACAACGTCGAGATGACCCTCACGGTGGAGATCGGCCGCACCCGGATGTCGGTCCGCGACGTGCTCGGCATGGAGCCGGGTGCCGTCGTCGAGCTCGACCGCTCCGCCGGCGCCCCGGCCGACGTCCTGCTCAACGGCCGGCTCATCGCGCACGGCGAGGTCGTCGTCGTCGACCAGGACTACGCGGTCCGCATCACGAAGATCCTCGACGTCGCCGAGACGGTCTGAGCCGCCGGTGGAAACGCTCGTCATCGCGCTCCGCGTCGCGCTCTCGCTCGGCGTCGTGCTCGCCCTCATGTGGGTGCTGCACCGACGCATGACGAAGAGCGGACTCGGCGCGAAGGCCCGCGGCCGGCGCTCGGCCGCGGTCGAGGTCGTCGCCCGACAGGGGATCGGCGGCAAGGCGAGCGTCGTCGTGGTGGACGTCGAGGGGGAGCGCCTCGTGCTCGGGGTCTCCGAGCACGGCGTGTCCCTGCTCACCAGCGGACAGGCGCCCGCGCCCGAGCTGACCGTGGTCACCGGGCCGGTGCCGCTCCCCGTCCGCCCGGCTCCCTCGGCCGAGCGGTTCCGTCAGGAACTGGAGCAGCAGACGGGCGACGCCACGGGCCTCCCGGCCGCGGCGGAGCCGCTGCCCATGCGTCCCCGGAACCGCCGTCCCCAGCGCACCGTCCTGCCGACCGCGCAGCAGCTGCAGGGCTCGATCCTGTCCGGTGACACGTGGCGGCAGGCCGCCGCCGCGCTCCGGAACCGGCGGGCCGGGTGACGGCCGCGCGCGTCGGACGCACCACCGCCCTCGTCCTCCTCGGGCTGGCGGTGGCCGCCGGCTTCCTCATGCTCACGACGACCGGCGCCCACGCGGCCGGCGTGGTGCAGCCCACCGCGCCCGCGACGCCGACCCCTCCGTCCGACGGCGACTTCAGCGTCAGCGTGAACGGGCCGGACGGCACCCCGTCGTCCGCCGTCGTGACGCTCATCGGCATCACGCTGCTCAGCGTCGCCCCGGCGCTCATGCTCATGATGACGTCGTTCACGAAGATCTTCGTGGTCCTCGCGATGACCAGGAACGCCCTCGCCCTGCAGTCGATCCCGCCGAACCAGGTGCTCGCCGGGCTGGCGCTGTTCCTCTCCCTGTTCGTGATGGCGCCGGTCCTCGGGCACATCAACGACGACGCGCTGCAGCCGTACCTGGCCGGTCAGATCGACTTCGACCAGGCGGTGGAGGTCGGCACGAAGCCGCTGCGCGCGTTCATGCTCCACCAGACGCGCGAGGAGGACGTGGCGCTCATCACGCGCGCCGCCGGTCAGGACAACCCGGAGTCGATGGCCGACGTGCCGATGACGACGGTGATCCCCGCGTTCGTCATCTCGGAGCTGCGGAGCGCCTTCATCATCGGGTTCGTCATCTTCATCCCGTTCCTCGTGATCGACCTCGTCGTCTCCGCGGCGCTCATGTCGATGGGCATGATGATGCTCCCGCCGGTGATGATCTCGCTCCCGTTCAAGATCCTGCTGTTCGTCCTCGTGGACGGCTGGGGGCTCATCATCAAGTCGCTCATCGAGAGCTACCACGTTGTCTAGCGCGCGCACGACGGAGGGTCCGGCATGAACCAGCAGGCGGTCATCGACCTGGTGCTCCAGGCGCTCATGGTGTCGGCGAAGCTCGCCGCGCCGGTCCTCGTGACCTCGCTCGTGGTCGGCTTCGCGATCTCGCTCTTCCAGTCGGTCACGCAGATCCAGGAGGTCACGCTCTCCTTCGTGCCGAAGGCCGTGGCCGTCGCCGTCGCCCTCGTGCTCTGCGGCAACTGGATGATCTCGGAGATGACCGGCTTCACGCACGCCGCGTTCGACATGATCCCGACGCTGCTCGGGGCCACCTGATGGAGCTGTCGATCGACGCCGACCGCCTCGAGGCGACGATGCTCGCCGGCGTGCGGCTCGTAGCGTTCTTCGTCATCGCCCCGCCGTTCTCGTACCGGGCGTTCCCCGGCACGGTGAAGGTGATCCTCGGCATCGGGCTCGCCATCGGCGTCGCCCCCGGGGTCGGCGTCGGGTACGAGTCGCTCGCCACCGGCGCCTTCCTCCTCGCCCTGCTGACCCAGCTGGTGGTCGGTCTCGGGCTCGGCTTCCTCGTGTACCTCGTGTTCGCAGCCGTGCAGTCCGCCGGCGCGCTCGTCGACCTGTTCGGCGGCTTCACGCTCGCGCAGGCGTACGACCCGCAGTCCCAGGTGAACGGCGCGCAGTTCACCCGGCTGTTCCAGATGGCGGCGCTCGCGCTGCTGTTCGCCTCCGGCGGCTACCAGCTCATCGTCGGCGGCCTCGTGCGGTCCTTCGACGCCGTGCCGCTCGTCGGCGCGGACGGCGCTCCCGGCACGTTCGCGCTCGGCGGCTTCGCGTCGGTGCTCGTCGCCGCCGCGTCCCAGATGTTCCTCGCCGCACTGCAGATCGCCGGACCGCTCGTGGTCGTGCTGTTCCTCGCCGACGTCGGCCTCGGCCTGCTCACCCGCGTCGCCCCCGCGTTGAACGCCTTCCAGATGGGCTTCCCGATCAAGATCGGTCTGACGGTGGTCTTCGCCGGCGCCCTGTTCATGGCCCTGCCGTCGGTCGTGTCGTCCCTCACCGGTGACGCCGTCGCCGCGATCACGGGACGGGGGTGACCGGCGTGTCCGACAGCGGGGAGCGGTCCGAGAAGGCCACCCAGAAGCGGATGAAGGAGGTCCACGAGAAGGGTCAGATCGGCCGTTCGCAGGACCTCGGCGCGTGGATCGGCATCGCCGTCGCCGCCCTGATGATGCCCGCGGCCATCGGCAACGCCTCGGCTGCCGGGCAGGACCAGCTCCGCGCCGTCCAGCGCGTCATCGCCGACCCGTCGATCGGGACGATGAACGGCGTCCTCGCCGACGCGCTCGGCTCGATGGGCGCGACGCTCGGTCCGATGCTCGCCGTCGTGGCCGTCGCCGTCCTCGCCGCCGCGGTCGCGCAGGGCGGCGTCCACTTCCGGAAGCTGACGCCCCAGCCGGACCACTTCGACCCCGTGGCGGGCCTGAAGCGCGTGTTCGGCACGCAGGCCCTCTGGAACGGCCTGAAGGCGCTGCTGAAGACCGCCGTCGTCGGCCTCGTCCTCTGGTTCGCGGTGCAGGCGCTCGTCCCGGTCCTGATGACGAGCGGGGCGCTGCCGCTGTCCGCGGTGCTCGACGCCGCCGCGGCCGGCGCCGGGACGCTCCTGCGCGCGGCGATCGCCGCCGGGCTGCTGCTCGCCGCGCTCGACGTGTTCGTCGTGATCCGCCGCAACCGCAAGCGCACCATGATGACCAAGCGTGAGGTCAAGGACGAGGCGAAGCACAGCGAGGGCGACCCGCTCGTGAAGTCGCAGCGCCGCTCCCGTCAGCTCGCGATGAGCCGGAACCGGATGATCAGCGCCATCGGGACGGCCGACGTCGTCATGACGAACCCGACGCACTACGCCGTCGCACTCAAGTACGAGCCGGGCAAGTCCGCCCCGCGCGTGGTGGCGAAGGGCGCCGGCCCGGTCGCCTCCGTCATCAGGGACAAGGCGGCCGAGGCCCGCGTGCCGATCGTGCAGGACGTCCCGCTCACCCGCGCGCTGCACGCCGCGTGCGACCTCGGGCAGGAGGTGCCCGTCGACCTGTACACCCCCGTCGCCCGGGTGCTGTCGTTCGTGATGGCGCTCAAGGCCAGGGGAGCGGCCGCCGGGACCCACGCCCCGCCCCGGCCGACCACGCCCGACGAGGTCGCGACCGTCCTCGACCCGGCCACCCTCGCCGGCGACCTCCGCCCGCGGCGGCTCCGTCGCCCCCGGCCCGACCCGGCCAACCCGACCACCACGTCCGTACCGACCCAGGGAGCCCCCGCGTGAACCGCAAGGACCTGCCGAAGCTCGCCGTCCCGGTCTTCATCGTCGGCATCATCCTGCTGCTGATCCTGCCGGTGCCGTCGTTCCTGCTCGACGTGCTCATCATCTGCAACATCCTGCTGGCGCTCGTCATCCTCCTCACGACCCTGTTCGTGAAGAAGCCGCTCGACTTCTCGGTGTTCCCGTCGCTGCTGCTCGTCGCGACGCTGTTCCGGCTCGGCCTCAACGTCGCGTCGACCCGGCTCGTGCTCGGCGAGGGCTTCGCCGGCGACGTCATCCAGGCGTTCGGGCACGTCGCCGTGTCCGGGTCGGTGATCATCGGCGCGGTGATCTTCCTCATCCTCATCGTCATCCAGTTCGTCGTCGTGACGAAGGGCGCCGAGCGGGTCGCGGAGGTCGGGGCGCGGTTCACCCTCGACGCCATGCCCGGCAAGCAGATGGCGATCGACGCGGACCTCAACGCCGGCCTCATCACCGACGCGCAGGCGAAGGAGCGCCGCGCCTCGGTGTCCGCCGAGGCCGACTTCTACGGCGCCATGGACGGTGCGTCGAAGTTCGTCAAGGGCGACGCGATCGCCGGCATCCTCATCATCGTCATCAACCTCGTCGGCGGCATCGCGATCGGCATGCTGCAGAACGGGCTGTCCGTCACGGACGCGCTGGCGAAGTACGGCATCCTGACGATCGGCGACGGGCTCGTCACGCAGATCCCCGCGCTGCTCATGGCGGTGTCGACCGGCATGATCGTGACGCGGTCCGGCGCCGAGACCGAGATCGGCGCATCGGCCACCACGCAGCTCACCCAGTCCCGGAACGCGCTCGCGATCGCCGGCGTCGCGGCGATCGCGATGGGGTTCATCCCCGGCATGCCGATCGTGCCGTTCCTGCTCATCGGCACGACCCTGCTGGTGGTCGCCTGGCGGCTCGGCCAGCAGGCCAAGCGACAGGAGCAGGAGGAGGCGCAGCAGCAGGCGCTGGCGGCCGCCGCGCCGAGCACGGACACGACCGAGGACCTCCTCGAGCAGATGCGCGTGCACGCCCTCGAGATCCTGCTCGCGCCGGACCTCGTCGACATGGTCTCGGGCGCGTCCGACGACCTGCTCGGACGGGTGCGGGCGCTCCGGCGGAAGATCGCCGTCGACATGGGCGTCGTCGTGCCGCCGGTGCGGACCAGGGACAGCATCGAGCTCCCGCCGTCGACGTACGCGATCCGGATCGCCGGCGTCGAGGCCGGGCGCGGGACGGCCCCGGGCCGCAGCGTCCTCGCCCTCGGTGACCAGCTCGACGGGCTGCCCGGCGAGAGCACCGTGGAACCGGTGTTCGGCCTCGCCGGGAAGTGGGTGCCCGCCGAGCTGCGGCACGCCGCCGAGATGACCGGGGCGACCGTGATCGACCGGGTCTCCGTGCTCGTCACCCACCTGCAGGCGATCATCGGCGACAACGCGGCGCGCCTGCTCACCCGCGAGGACGTCAAGGTGCTCACCGAGGGCGTCAAGCAGATCAACCCGGCCGCCGTCGAGGAACTCGTCCCCGGCATGCTCTCCCTCGCCGAGCTGCAGCGCGTCCTGCAGGGCCTGCTCGCCGAGCGGGTGCCGATCAACGACCTCGGCCGGATCTGCGAGGCGCTCACGCTGCGGGCGAAGGTGTCGGCCGACCCGGAGGGGCTCGTCGAGGCGGCCCGGGCGTCGCTCGGTCCGGCCCTGCCCGCGCGGTACACCGAGGCCGGGACCCTCCGCGTCATCATGATCGACCCGCTGCTCGAGCAGTCGATGCTCGAGGGGCTGCGGCCGTCCGAGCAGGGCACGCAGATCGTGCTCGACCCGCACCGCATCGAGCAGGTCCTCGGGTCCCTCCGCGACGCGGTCCGGTCGGTCGCCGACCAGGGCCTGTCCGCCGTGCTCGTCTGCGCGCCGCAGCTCCGGCCGGCCGTGCACCGGCTGGTGTCGGCGCAGTCCGACGGCCTGCCGGTGCTGTCCTACCAGGAGGCCACCGCCGCGGGCTCCACCATCGAGACCGTGGGAGTGGTCCGTGCCGCCGACCCGATTGCAGCGTAGCGGCGCGACGCTCGACGAGGTCCGCGTCGCCGTCCGGACCGAGTTCGGCGCGGCCGCCCGCATCGTCGCCGCCGAACGCGTCACCACGCCGGGCATCGGCGGCCTGTTCCGGCGCGCCCACGTCGAGGCCACGATCGAGGTCCCCGGCCCGGACGAGCTGCCGACGGCGCGCGTGGCGATCGCCGACGGCGCCGCGAAGCGCGTCGGCATCGCGGCGCTCCTCGCCGACGCCGAGGCCGCCGAGGCCCGCATCGCCGGCGGCGACGGCACCGCCACCGCGCGGGCGGACGCGTTCGCCTCGGTGCTCGATGGCTTCGTCGCGGACGGGATCACCCGGCGCACCGCCGTCACCGCCGCCGTCGGGTCCGCACCCACCCCGCCTGGAGGCGCGGATCGCCGCACCGACGTCCGTCCCGTCCCCGACGTGGCCGCCCCGGCGCGCGCGCGGCCGGCGGTCCCGGCCGTGCGCTCCGCCGACGGCGACCTCGTCCTGCTCGTCGGGCGACCGAACGACGTCGACGCGGCCGCTGGCCTGTTCGCCACCCGGCACGCACTCCGGCCGACCGCCGCCGCCGACCGCCGGACCGGGATCCTCGCGCGGGCCGAGGGCGTCCGCGACGGGCACGCCCTGCTCGGCGTGGCCGCGTGGGACGACCCTGCCACCATCGGCGGCCTCGCCCCCGACCAGGTCTGGGTCGTGGTCGACGTCGGCCGGAAGCCCGAGGACGCCGCGACGATGCTGTCCACGGTCGCCGCACGGGTCGCGGTCGCCGGCGTCGTGGCGATCGGCGAGCGCGAGACCGCCACGCCGGAGTCCGTCCACCTGCTGGACGTGCCGGTCCTGTCGCTAGGCTGACCGGGTGCTGGTACTCACGCGGAAGGTCGGGGAGCGGATCCTCATCGGTGACGACATCGTCATCACGGTCCTCGACGCCCGGGGTGACGGCGTCCGGATCGGCATCGACGCGCCGCGCGGGGTGAAGATCCAGCGCGAGGAGGTCGTCCGGGCGGTGACCGAGGCGAACGCCGAGGCCGCCGCGGCCGCGGGCACCGGTTCCGGCGCCGACGACGCCGAGGCGCGACTGCGCGCCGCGCTCGGCGAGCTCGGACGCGACGCCGACGGTTCGTAGGGCGACCACACGCCGTCGTCCCCGGTGCGGACGACGCGCCCCGTGCCTCCAGGGCGGTCGTCCGTTCCGTGACCCGCTCCGCCGCTACGGGCGGGGCTTCCTCCGCCGCTACGGGCGGGGCTTCTTCTCCTGCTCGGGCAGCCGACCGGCGGCCGCCTCCGCGGCGAACCACGCCCGCGCCTCGTCCTGACGGGCCTGTTCCTCGCCGAGGGCGATCGGAGCGCGCACGTGACCGGGCTCGTACCCGAAGGACTCGAGCAGCTGGGGGACGATCGGACGCACCCGCGCCACGAGCCGGTCGACGTACGCCGAGACGGCGCGGGCCCGCTGGGCGGACAGCCGACCGTGCACGAGGTGCCAGTCGAGGTGCTGCTCGAGCAGTCCGAGGGCGAACAGGTCGCGCAGCCAGACGAGTGCGCGCCGGGTGTCGCCCTGCGGCACCTCCTCGATGGCGTCGGTGAACGCGTCCCACTGCATGAGCTCCGCGTGGGCCTTCGCGGCCTCGATGAGCTCGTGCTGGGAACGGTTGAGCAGCAGCGCCGCACGGGCGCGGTCCTTGCCGGCGCTGGCCAGGCGCATGCCGATCCCGGTGACCATCGTGTCGACGCGGCCGGCGAGCAGGGCACGCTGGGTCCGCGGGTCCTGCAGGTCCGCGACCGACGCCGCGAGCGAGCCGCGGTCGGCGACCGTCTGGCCGAGCCGCCGGATGCCCGACGCGTCCGCGAGCCTCGTCGCGGCCTGCGCGGCGACGAACCGCGCCGTGGCGGCCGCGTCCTTCGGGGCGCGGGCCCGGAAGTCGGTCAGCAGCCGCTTGCCGACGAGCTGCAGCAGCACGGTGTTGTCGCCCTCGAACGTCACGTACACGTCGAGGTCCGCGCGCATCCCGGTGAGCCGGTTCTCGGCGAGGAAGCCCGCGCCGCCGCACGCCTCGCGGCACTCCTGCAGGGTGTCGAGCGCCGACCAGGTCGACATCGACTTGAACGCGGCCGCCTGGGTCTCGAGGTCCTCGCGGCGCTCCGGCGTGTCCTCGCGCCCGCTGAACACGTCGTCGAAGGTGCGGAGCAGCTTCTCGTGGGCGAAGGACTGCGCGAACACCGTCGCCAGCCGGGGGATGAGCCGCCGCTGGTGGCGGCCGTAGTCGAGCAGCACGCCCTCGGTGCCGTCGCCGGTCGGGAACTGGCGTCGCTGCGCCGCGTACGTCAGGGCGATCTGCAGGCCGATCTTCTGCGCGACGACCGCCGCACCGTCGAGCGACACCCGGCCCTGCACGAGCGTGCCGAGCATGGTGAAGAACCGCCGCCCGGGGGACGCGATCGGGGACGAGTAGGTGCCGTCCTCGGCGACGTCGCCGTACCGGTTCAGCAGGTTCGTGCGGGGGACGCGGACCTGGTCGAAGCGCAGGCGGCCGTTGTCGATGCCGTTCAGGCCGCCCTTCACGCCGTCGTCCTCGCCGCCGACGCCGGGCAGGAAGGCGCCGTCCGCGTCGCGCAGGGGCACGTAGAACGCGTGCACGCCGTGGTCGACGCCCTGCGTGACGAGCTTCGCGAACACGACGGCGGCCTTGCCGTGCAGCGCCGCGTTCCCGATGTAGTCCTTCCACGCGCCGCGGAACGGCGTGTGCAGCACGAACTCCTGCGCGTCCGGGTCGTACGTGGCCGTCGTCGCGATGCTCTGCACGTCGGAGCCGTGTCCGGTCTCGGTCATCGCGAAGCAGCCGGGCACGTCGAACGAGACGATGCCGGGGAGGAACTCGCGGTGGTTCCGCTCCGTGCCGAGGTGGTGCACGGCCGAGCCGAAGAGCCCCCACTGCACGCCGGCCTTGATCTGCATCGAGGGGTCGGCGGTGGTGAGCTCCTCGAACGCCGCCAGGTTGCCCCCGTGGTTGTCCTGCCCGCCGAACTCCACCGGGTAGGGACGCTGGATGGCGCCGGCGTCCACGAGCACCCGGAGCTGGTCGAGCGTGCGGGCCCGGTGGTCGGCGAGCGGGAGCCCCTCGATCTTGTGCATCGCGGGGTCGAGTGCCAGTGCGCGGGACAGCCGTCGGTCCTCCGCCCACCGTCCGAGCAGGTGCTCGCCGAGCAGCGTGACGTCGATGCGGACGTCGGTGTCGGTGTTCCCGGCGGGGGTGCCCGATGCCGGGTCGCCGTGCGCGTCGGCCTTCGGTGCGCTGCTGCTGGAGACGGGTGCGGTGTCGACCATGGTCGGAGCCCTCCTGAACTGCTCTGTCCGGTGTTGCAGAGACCACGCTATTGGCCCCGCCCGCGAACCGCATGCACGCCGTCGCCGGGGCACAACGGGCGTCCTCGGGTCGGCGGCCGTACTCGTGGGAACCCTCCAAAGCCCAGCACCGGCGATGCTGAGCGTCGCGCAACGATTCGGCGTGCCCAGCGGTTGCCGGGCAGACTGGCGGCCATGTCAGGCTCCACAGCACCATCCCGCGAACGCACCTTCTTCGGGCAGCCGTTCGAACTGTCCACGCCGTTCGCGGTCGAGCTCTGGGAGCGGTTCTCGTTCTACGGGATGCAGGGCATCGTCCTCATCTACATGTACTACACGCTCTCGCAGGGCGGCCTGGGCATCGACAAGGGCATCGCCAGCGGCATCATGGGGGCGTACGGCGGAGCCGTCTACCTCTTCACGATCATCGGCGCGTGGGTCGCCGACCGGCTGATCGGCGCGGACCGCACCCTGTTCGGGAGCGCGATCGTCGTGATGCTCGGCCACGTCGCCCTGGCGCTCCTGCCCGGTGTCGCCGGCGTCGGGGTCGGCCTGGTGCTCATCGCGCTCGGGTCCGGTGGGCTCAAGGCCACGGCGACCACGACCGTCGGCGGCCTGTACAGCCGGGACGACCCGCGACGGGACGCCGGGTTCTCGCTCTACTACCTCGGCGTGAACCTCGGCGCCTTCTTCGGCCCGCTCCTCACCGGGCTGCTGCAGTCGTCGCTCGGCTTCCACTACGGCTTCGGCCTCGCCGCGGTCGGCATGGCGGCCGGCCTCGTGCAGTACGCGATCCGCCGCCGCCACCTGCCCGACCAGGTCCGCCAGGTCACGAACCCCGTCGACCGCCGCCGCCTGCCGCTCGTCGGCGGCCTCGTCGTGGTCGCGCTCGTGCTGGTCGTCGTCGCCGTGCTGACCGGGCTCCTCAACGTCGGCAACCTGCCCACCGTCGTCGTCGCGATCGTCATCGTGGCGACCATCGCCTACTTCGTCGTCATCCTGACCAGCGGGCTCACCCGCGACGAGCGGTCCCGGGTGTTCGCCTTCATCCCGCTGTTCATCGGCAGCGCGGTCTTCTGGTCCCTCTACCAGCAGCAGTTCACGGTCGTGACGGTCTACTCCGACCAACGGCTCGACCGGTCCCTGTTCGGCTGGGAGATGCCGGTCTCCTGGGTCCAATCGATCAACCCGGTGTTCATCATCGTGCTCTCCGGCGTCGCCGCGGCGATCTGGACGAGGCTCGGCGACCGCCAGCCGTCGACCCCGACGAAGTTCGCGCTCGGCACCGGCATCATGGGCCTCGCGTTCCTGTTGTTCCTGCCGTTCACCGGCACGGGGCGGAACGGCACGCCGCTGCTCGCGCTCGTCGGGATCCTGCTCGTCTTCACGATCGCCGAACTGCTGCTCTCGCCCGTGGGGCAGTCCGTGGCGACGAAGCTCGCGCCGCCGAAATTCCAGACGCAGATGGTCGCCCTGTTCTTCCTGTCGGTGTCGCTCGGCACCGCGGTCACCGGTGTGCTCTCGCGCTACTACGATGTCGAGCACGAGGCGCCGTACTTCACCGTCCTCGGTCTCGTCGCGGTGGCCGTCGGCGTCGCCCTGCTGCTCTGCGCCCGGCCGGTGCTGAGGCTCATGCGCGGCATCCGCTAATCTGAGCAGTAGCGCCACACCGGCCCCGGAACCAAGGAGTCAACCGATGCTCGAAGTCATCGCAGGGATCATCATCGGCGTCGGCGTGGTCGGCGGCATCGGGATGTGCATGGCCGTCGCGGCCATGATGAAGAGCGGGTCCGAGGAGTACTAGGCCCCGTCGCCCGCTGTCGGCTCGACCGGCACCAACTGACGACTCAGGACGGTCGCGCGCTCGAAGGGGCCGCGGCCGTCCTCGGTGTACGAGGGCTCCTCGAAGGCGACGGTCCACGAGAGCGGTTCCCCGACCCCGGGGTAGCCGACGAGCTGGTTGCCGCCGGGCGAGACGATGACGCCGATCGGCTCACCGGCCCAGCGCTCCCCGCCGCGGTCGGTGTCGACGACCTGGACGAGCGCGCCGATCCCGAGGCCGGAGCGGTCGTCGGGGCGGGGGCTGGGGGAGCGGCGTCGTCCGAACACGATGCCACCGTAGCGCCTCCCGCGCGCGGCCCGGCCGGGCGGTGCGCCGCGCCGCGCCGCGTGCGGGTGTTCCGGGACACGCGAGCGGGCGGAACACGCCGCCCGACGTTCGCCGAGCGGGCGGAACACGCCGCCCGTCGTTCGCCGAGCGGGCGGAACACGCCGCCCGTCGTTCGCCGAGCGGGCGGAACACGCCGCCGGGGTGCCTCGAGCGCGACGTATTCCGCCCGCTCGGGGACCGGTGGGGCCGTCGTCGCCGATGTCCTCCTCGCGCCGTCGAGCGGGCGGAACACGCCGTCGGTCGTTCGCCGAGCGGGCGGAACACGCCGCCGGGGTGCCTCGAGCGCGACGTATTCCGCCCGCTCGGGCTGCCGCCGCCGCCGCGCCGCCCCGCCCCGCGCGTCAGACGACGCGGGCGATCTCGGTGACGGACGAGTGGCCCGTCTCCGGGTGCTTCCGCATCGACAGCAGCCGCTCCATCGACGGCTCGAGCGCGGTCACCTTGTCGAGCGGCGCGCTCACCACGAGCTGGAACCCGAGCCGGAGCCACGCCGTCACCGCACGGCCGGCGAACTCCGAGTCCGCCTTGATGAACGCCTCGTCGAGGAACACCGGCGCGAACCGGGGCCGCGGCCGGGTCTCGTCGCCGAGCTGGTACCGCAGCGCCGCGCCGACGATGAACGCGACGAGCTCCTGGGTCTCGCCGCCCGACTTGTCGCCGAGCGACGAGTAGACGCCGAGGTCGTTGCCGTCCACGTCGTACCGGACCGCGGTGATCTCCATGTGCCGCCGGACGTCGAGCACGGCGTCCCGCTGCGTCGTGCGGCCGCGGGGTGCGTCGGCCTCCGGACGGATGACGTCCATGAAGCGCCGCAGCCGACGGAACCGCGTCTCGAGCACGTCGTCGGTCAGCTCGGCGTCGACCGAGGCGGACAGCGCCCGGAGCTCCCGGCGGAAGGCGGACACGTCCTCGCGGGTCACGCGGCGGATCTGGATCTTCAGCCGGTCCCGGTTCGCGCCGAACGGCAGCTCCCGCAGGATCTCGTTGACCGGTTCGAGCCGTTCCTCGATCTCGACGACCGCGCGGTCGAACGCGCCCGCGAGCGGGACGAGGTCCTCGCCGCTCCACTGCGACAGCCGGCGCCGCCACTCGGAGCGGCGGGCGTGCAGACCGGTCGCGACGATCTGGTCGAGGATCGCGTGGTAGTCCGGGTACGACGCCACCCCGGTCCCGAGGTTCGGGTCCGGCCAGGCGTCCTGGTACCGCTGGAACGTCAGCGTCAGCGCCGTCGAGGCCGCCGCGGCGCCGTCGAGCGCCTGGGCCAGACGTTCCTCGAGCCGGCGCCGGAGCCGCCGCGTGGCGTCGTCGAAGCCGTCGATGCCGTCGGGGGCGCCGACCTCGTCGAACGTCTCGGACAGCAGCTGCTCCTGCCGTTCGTCCGGCACGTTGTCGGGGGAGGAGGCGAAGCGCTCGAGGATCTCCGCGGCGGCGTCCTGCCCGTCGACGAGCACCGCGTGACGCTCCTCGAGCCGGGCGACGGACAGCCGGGCGGCGGACCGGCGGTCGGCGGCCTCGTCGAGGGCCTGCCGCAGCCGCGCGACCGATGCGCGCAGGGTGCGCAGCCCGTCGTCCGCGGCGAGCAGCGCCTGCCGCTCCTCGTCGAGGCGCGCGAGCGACCGCTCCAGCCCCTCGACGTCGATGGCGTCCCACGTCACGTCGACGACGTGCTGGTGGGCGGCGCGGAGCACGTCGAGCGCCGCGAGGTCCTGTGCGACGTCGGCGCGGCGGGCCTCCAGCGTGGCGAGGTCCTGGGCGATGGACGCGAGCTCGCGCTCGACGGCGGCCATCCGCGCCTCGTTCGTGAAGCCGATGACGTTCGACTGCCGCCGGTCGCCGTGGGCCCCGCGGCGGCCGTCGCGGAGCTGTCCGGACGGGGTCACCCGGCGCCCGCCCCCGCCGAGCTCGTCGGCGGAGGCCACGCACCGGGCGTCGATGCGGTCCGACTCGATGCGCTCGCGCACCCAGGTGCTGAACGGCGAGTCCTTGATCGCCAGCTTGCCGGAGACCATCGCCGGGTCGCCGTCGAGGTCGATGTGCGGCCCGGTCGGGACCCCCTCGAACTGGATGCGCACGGGCAGGCGCAGGTCGTCGATCGCCTCGCTGAACGCGGCGAGCCGGTCCTCGTCGACGAGCAGGGTCCTGGCGACGGGCGCGAGCACGGACTCGATGGCGGTCCGCCACCGTTCCTCGCCGGGGAGCACGTCGAGCAGCTCGGCGACGAAGGGCAGGTCCGACGGGTCGATGCCGGCTGCCCGAGCCATCGCGAGCCGCGCCTCGTGCATCGGCAGCGGCATCGCGCCCTGACGGTGCTCGAGCGACTGCCGCTCCTGGCGCAGGGTCCGCTCCCGGTCGAGGAGCGGGTACTCCTCGCGGGTGAGCGCGTCGCGGCGCTCGTCGAGGTCGGTCCGTGCCGCGGCGTAGGCGCCGAGGAACTCGTGCGAGGCACGCTGGGCCGCGGTGAACGCCTGCTCCGACGACACCGTCAGGCCGAGCGGAGCCGTGCGCTCGTCGAACACGGAACGGGTCCGTACCACGGCGTCGCGCTCGCGGGTCCGTCGCTCGATGCGGTCCTCGAGCTGCGCGAGCGCGTTGCCGCCCTGGTCGCGCAGCCGCGACTCGGCCTCGCGGAGCTCGACCTCGACCGCGGCGTGCCGGGCCTCGGTCGCGGCCACGTCGGCGCGTGCCGCGGTCCGCTCACGGGCGTTCCGCTCGACCTCGGCGTCGAGCAGCGCTCGCTTCCGCGACGCCGTCCAGTGTGCGAAGGGGGAGACCTCGGCGCCGGTGGCGATGCCGTCGAGGGCGTCGGCCGCCGCCGTCGACCGCGAGATCTCCTCGTGCAGGTCGACGATGGGCGAGAGGATGCGCACCTTGCGCTCCTCGGTGTCCATCGCCTCGTACGCCTCGTCGAGTGCGGAGAAGTGTGCGAGCGCCCGGTCCGCGGCGTCGTAGGTGCCCGGGCTCTCGAGCACGAGCGACTTGTACAGCGCGTCGACCGTCGGCAGGTGCTGGCCCGCCTGGATGCGCGCGAGCAGCCGCATCGCCCGGTTCCCGCCACCGGAGTCGCCGATGCCGAGCCGCGTCTGCAGCGTGTACGCGAGCTCCTGGTACGTGTCGCGGATGACGAGCCCCGGCACCCGGCCGGTCAGTTCGAGGTGGTGGAAGCGGGACGGCACGAACTCCTCGAGCCGCCGCAGGTCGAACGTGTCGTCGACCGTCGCCATGGTCATCTGGATGTCGCCGACGCCGCGGGCGCGCTTCGGGACGATGTAGGCGCGGAGCACCGTGAACCGGCGCTCGTCGTCGTTCCGGAACGTGACGGCGACCGCACCCCAGGTCGCCTGGTCGTCGCCGCGGAGGTTGACGTCGCGCAGGCTCCCGGACTCCGGGTCACGCCGGGTGTCGACCTTGCCGCGGAGGTAGGTGAGGAGGTTGCGCTGGTCGGCGCTGCGGGCCCGACCCGTGGTGGCGTCGTTGGACGCGCCGTTGAACGGCACGTCCGACGGCATCATCACCGCGAGGTAGGCGTCCATGAGCGTCGACTTGCCGGTGCCGGACGCGCCGGAGATGAGGGTGGCCGTCCCGGACAGGTCCACCTGACGGTGGCCGTGGAAGCCGCCCCAGTTGACGACCTGCATCGACTCGGCGCGCCACTGCGCGACCGTGTCGAAGAGCGCCGGGGTCTCGTACACCCCCTGGCCGAGGGCGTCGGTCGCGGTGTCGGTCATGCGCTGGCCTCGGTGTCGGTGTCGGTGTCGGTGTCGGTGGTCAGGTGGTCGGCCCCGTCGTCCGGGAGGCCCGGCTCGGCTCCGTCGGTCGGCTCGCCGTCCGACGCGGTCGCCGTCCGCAACCAGGCGTCGAGCTCCAGGAGCCGCTCGAGCGGGAGCAGCACCTCGACCACGCTGGCGACGCGGAAGCGGTCCGGGTCCGAGGTCCGGAGCAGGATCCGCCCGGTCACCAGGCGCTCGATCGCCTTCGCCACACGGCCCTCGTCGCGCGTCCGGTCGGTGGAGGTCGCGGGCCGGAAGCCGGCGACGTGTCCGAGGATCTCGCTCCGGTCCACGACGACCTGGTCCGGTCCGGGACGCGTGTCCGCACGCAGCCGCATGCGGAGGTAGACGAGCACGATCGTCTCCTCGCGGGTGTACGGGACGTCGCGGAGCAGGGTCGGGAAGGTCCGGCGCTGGCTCTCGGACCGGGCCTGCCGCTTCCACGCCACTTCGCGGTCGCGGTCCACGTGGAGCTCGAGGAACAGGTCATTGAGCCGTGACCGCAGCTGGTGCTCGGCGTCGAGGACCGCGCGCCACTCGTCGGCGTGCGTCCGGGCGCTCACGTACGAGTTGCGCAGCAGCGCCACCAGCGCTCGGCGCTGTCGGTCGTCGAGCCGGCCCTCGTCGCCCTCGAAGAGGGCGAAGCTCGACTCGTCCGGCTCGTCGTCCGGCAGGACCGGTGCGAGGTCGTCGTCGGGGACCGTCTCGTCGACCGGTGCCGTCGTCGTGTCGCTCACCGTGCCTCCTGTGCGTTCTCGTCGTCGGTGGTGTCGTGCCTGCCCGGTGCGCGGTGGCCGGTGAGGGCCGCCGTCGGCATCCGGAAGGCGACGGGGCTGCCGTCGGGCCGGACCGTCCGGTGCTCGGCGAGGTCGGCCGCGGCCTCGAAGTCCTCGTGCCCGGTGAGCAGGTGCGCGAGGCCGAACAGCTCGACCGGGCGCCGCTGGGCGGGCGGCAGTCCGTGGAAGGCGTCGACGCTCGACCCCGCCCGGGCGGAGCGGAGCGCCGTGCGCAGCTCGGTGAGCAGCGGACCGCCGTGTCGTCGGAGCGTCTCGACGTCGAGCTCGTCGAACACGTCGTCGTCCGGCTCCTCGATCGGCGGCGGCACCGACTCGGCGTCGGGGTCGTAGAAGCGCTCGCGCAGCGTGCCGACCTCGGCGGTCGCGGGCAGGAGCCCGAGCGGGAGCCGGTCGCGGGCCGAGCCCTGGCCCATCCACGCGGCGAGCCCGCGGTTGACGGACCGGAGCACGGCGTCCAGCTCCCGGTCGCGGACGACGTCGTGCGCCACGATCTGGTCGCGAAGCGTCGCCGTGAGCTGACGGCGCTGGGCGAGGACGTCCTCGATGCCCTGGCGGAGGATGCCCACGGTGTTGCGGAAGGCCCGCCGCTCCGCCGCGCCGAGGGACTCCGCGAACGGGTGCGCCAGGATCGTCGCGATGTCGTCCCGGAGCCGGAGCAGCAGCGCGTCGTCGCGGAGCAGCTCGAAGGCGCCCTCGAACGCCCGGCCCTCCGGCGTGGCCTGCATGAGGTTGTCCGTGCGGGCGAGGTAGTCGTCCAGGATCTCGCCGATCGGCCGGACCTCCTGCCGGAAGTCCTCGACGATCGACCGGTGCATGGTCGCGACCGCCTCCTCGACGCGCTTGAAGTCGCTCGGCAGCTGCCGGATGAGGTCGGAGATGTTCGTGTAGCCGTCGCGCATCCGGGCGTCGTCGACGGTCGCGACGTCACCCCGCTCGAGGCGCTCGCGCTCCGCCTGCAGCTCGGCGATCTGCGCGTCGATGCGGCGGACCTGCACGTCGGGGTCCGGCTCGGCGCGTGCGGCCCACCGGTGGACGGCGTCGACGATCATCGCCAGCCGGCTCTCGCTGATGAGCGCACGGTCGGAGCTGAGGGCGTCGACGAGGCTCAGCGCCTCGAGCGCGTGCGACGTGAGCGAGTACTGCTCGTCGCCGTCGGGGGAGTTCGAGCGCACCAGCCACTGCGCGGCGACCCACTCCCGGCAGAGGGCGCGGCCGTTCGGTCGTGCCTCGGACCCGTCGTCCGTCTGCTCGCCGGCGGGGACCCGCGCGCCGGTGGACTGCAGCCGGGCGACGTGCTCCTCCACCTGCAGGTGCATCCGGTCCGCGGGCACGTACTGCACGTCGCGGTCGAACACCGTGCGGAAGACCGCGAGGACCGCCGCGCTCGTGGGACGGGACATCAGCCGCAGGGTGGGCCGGTCGAGGACCGCGCGCACCCGTGCGAACTCGAGGTCGACGTCGGTCATGTGCCCCTTCGTCCGGTCGTCTGCATGCAAAGAGCCCGACGCTGTTGCGCCGGGCTCTCGGGTGGTGGGTGGGCGATACCAGACTCGAACTGATGACCTCTTCGGTGTGAACGAAGCGCGCTACCAACTGCGCCAATCGCCCCTGCACTGTGCGTGCCTGACGATAGTAGCGGATCACGGACGCTGCGCCGAACACGGCGGACCTCCCGGGTGTGGCGCGGCCGCCATGGGAGCCCGCCGGCGCCGTGGAACCGCGTGAACCCGGGGGACACGCCCGGTGAACGGGGAGGATTTTGGCGGAAGCGGCCCGGTTCGTATAGAGTTCTTCTCGTCGCCGCGAGAGCGGGTCGACGAACGGATGCGGTCCTGACCGCATCATGCGGATGTGGCGCAGTGGTAGCGCATCACCTTGCCAAGGTGAGGGTCGCGAGTTCGAATCTCGTCATCCGCTCGAGTGTGGGAGTCTCCGGACGACCACGACTCACCAGAGGGTATCCCACCGTTCGGGTACTCACGGAGACGTGAACCTCGATGGTGGGGTGGCCGAGAGGCTAGGCAGCGGCCTGCAAAGCCGTCCACGCGGGTTCGAATCC
>Ga0265798_10002196_pt1 | contig 29015 bp, 30 predicted proteins | sample P3T30metagenome_FD_192430 | JGI IMG/M metagenome (GOLD analysis project Ga0265798, IMG submission 192430) | Plant litter microbial communities from East Loma Ridge, Irvine, California - P3 T30 | ecosystem: Environmental > Terrestrial > Plant litter > Unclassified | place: USA: California...
AGTTGGGCATCAAGCGACAATTTTCCAGACAGATTTTCTGATTTGAGCGTTTCCATCCCGAAATTGTCAAAGGCCGCGAAAAATTCCCGGATGTTGACACGGTTTGCCGAGACCGACATCGCGTATTTTTCGTGCGTACCAGCATGTGAAATGCGTCCGTTGATGCGCATTTGCCCGCCGGAATGGCCAAGGACGACCTTTCGCACCTCAATACCGCTTTCCGAAACGTCGACAATTGCCGTGGCGTTGTTCCCTGAAAATTTCCCGTAGCGGAGTTTGTCGATTTTCATGGCCATCCGCATTTGGGAATTTTGCATGAATTCATCTATTTCCGCCGTAAAATTCCCCTTTCGTTTGCGCAGCTTTTTTTGGTTCGGACGTTTGTCCAGCATCGATGCAAATTCCTTGACATCGAGTTTTTTGCTGTAGACATTCCAGTTCAGCACCAATTTTTCAGGAGAATCGTAATACAGATTGAGGAAGTTTTCGATTTTTCCGTCCATGACCACATCGCTGTTGGGCGTTTTGATATGGATGTTGCGGATATACAGATTATCCGGATTGAAATCAAGGTTCACCGAAACGTCGTTGAGATTGATTTTTTTTGCCCCGAAAATCATATCGGCATTTGAAATGGCAATTTTTCCTACGATTTTAGGCTTGGCCAATTCCTGATTGATGACTTCAGCAGTGAAATCAACGGCGATATCGGCTCGTCCTCCCTTAAAATTCAGCACATTTTTATCCAAAAGCGAATTGGCGCGGCTAAGCTCGAATCCTGAAGAAAACTTCCCGCTTGCCTTCGGCTTTTCAAGATTGACGATAGAAAGCACCGGCATCGCAAACGGGACCTGACCGTATTCGCCCGTAAAATTCCGGAAGAGGATTACGGAATTCGCATCGCCCAATACTTTTTTCTTGTCGTAATTGTTGGCAAAAATCCCATCGAAATTACATTTGTAAACGGTTCCGCTTGGCGTATTGAGCTCGTTGTCGCGCACCGTGGCCTGGACGTAAATCAACGGATCGCCCGCCACGTCGAAATTTCCGGCCAGGTCGCATCTCACTTCGATCGGACGCAGCATATCGAACATCTCAAGCCGTTTCGTAATGTTTTCCGACAGCAGTCTTATCGCGTTCTTCCAGAGAATTTTTTTATTTTTCAGATGGATGGCGAAGGTGGACTTTCCGTCAGAAAAATCGAACTCCGCTCCTACTTCGAAATTCTCCTTGCCAATCTTCATCGGCTGGTTGTACACCTGATATCTGGAAAGGCCGTCATAACCGATCTCGAATTTGCCGACAAGCCGCTTACCGCGGATAAAACTTCCCCGGTCCTGGTTGAAAGCCATATTGTGCGCCAGTATCTCGTAGTCGATTTCGGATTTCCAGCCTTGTTCTTCAGCTTCAATTTCACCTATGAACTTCACGACCTCATATTCGTGCAGCTTGCGGCTCTTTTGGTTTTCCAGCCTGAATTTAAGATCGGTAATCCTGAATTTCTCGAATTCGAGTGCGCTCCCGGATTTTTTATCAGATGACTTTCGCTTTTTAAATACCGATGTATTCGAATATCCGTCCGCCATCACAAAAACGTCGACAGATCCGCCATCGATACTAATCTTCCCGATTTCAACGGTCCCGGCGGCAAGCGCGAATAAATTGACGGACACATCGATCTTCGACGCCGAGAGCAACTGATGCTTGTGCTCGGGAAATCGCCTATCGCGCAGCGACACGTTGAGCAACCGCAGCGAAACACGCGGAAAACCGCTGAAAAATTCGGGTTTGAGATCGCCTATTACAAGTGTCCCGTCGAGGTTCTCGTTGAGTTTCCGGGTCACCATTTCCAAGACATCCTTTTTATTGCGTTCGATATAAATCGCAACGGAAACGGCGGCCACCAGCAAGAGTGCGATCAGGATCCCGATCGACCACAATACGGTCCGCACCCATTTTTGCCTGGAGAATCTGCGGATTTTGGAATATTGGGGCGTTTTGGGTATAGTCATCCCTAAATATAACGTAAATCGGATACAAAGCCTAGCGCAACTTTAAATGCCGAAACCGGCACCATACAGTATATCGGATGGGACCGGAGTCGGGAATTAAAAGCTTTAAAAGAGATTACCTCAAAGCGGGATGCTGATACGTTTCAACATCGTGCATGCTTATATTGAGTGCTGCGGCCACGCCTTCCCCGTAAGCAGGGTCGGCTTTGGCGCAATTGCGGATGTGGCGGATCTTGATGAACATCTCCGCAGGCCTGATCTGGGCTGCCGTATTCGAAAAAAGCAATTGTTTCTTTTCGTCAGACAGCAACCGGAACAGGTTTCCCGGTTGAGAAAAATAATCCGTATCGACACGATGGTCCCAGGCGCCGGCGTCCCCGTGCAAGGCCAGCATCGGTTCCTTTTGTTCGGATTGTTCCTGCCAATGGCCGTAGCTGTTGGGTTCATATCCGATCGTACCGCCGTAATTCCCATCGACGCGCATGGCTCCGTCCCTGTGAAACGCGTGATAAGGGCATTTCGACTGGTTCACCGGAATCTGGTAATTGTTTACGCCAAGCCTGTAACGCTGGGCATCTCCATATGAAAACAGACGGCCCTGGAGCATTTTATCCGGCGAAAAACCGATGCCCGGAACGACGTTGGCCGGATTGAACGCCGCTTGTTCGACTTCTGCAAAATAATTGTCCGGATTGCGATTGAGCTCGAATTCACCGACCTGGATCAGCGGATAATCGGCGTGTGGCCAGACTTTCGTTAAGTCGAATGGATTTATATGATACGAATCGGCATCTTTTTCAGGCATGACCTGAACGAAAAGCGTCCATTTCGGGAAATTGCCCAATTCGATATTCTGAAACAAATCGCGCTGATGGCTTTCGCGGTCGCCGCTGATAATGGCCGCGGCATCCGAATCGCTCAGGGTCTCAATGCCTTGTTGTGTCCGATAATGGAATTTTATCCAAAACCGCTCGTTCTGCGCATTGATAAAACTATAGGTGTGGCTTCCGAAACCATGCATGTTCCGGTACGACTTCGGAATTCCGCGGTCGCTCATGACGATCGTAACCTGATGCAACGCCTCGGGCAAAAGCGTCCAGAAATCCCAGTTATTGTTCGGGCTTCGCAGATTGGTTTTCGGATCGCGCTTTACGGCATGGTTTAAATCAGGGAATTTCATCGGATCCCGCATAAAGAACACAGGCGTATTGTTCCCGACAAGGTCCCAGTTTCCCTGCTCTGTATAGAACTTGAGCGCAAAACCCCGGATGTCGCGTTCGGCGTCGGCGGCACCGCGTTCGCCCGCAACTGTTGAAAACCGGACGAACATCGGCGTCTTTTTTCCGACATCTGAAAAAAGATCGGCTTTCGTGAAACGCGTAATGTCGTGAGTAACGGTAAACTGGCCGTAAGCGCCCGATCCTTTTGCATGCATGCGCCGTTCCGGAATGACTTCCCGGTCGAAGTGCGCCATTTTCTCCAGGAACCAAAAATCCTGGAGCAAGGCCGGGCCTCTTGCACCCGCCGTCTGGATATTCTGGTTATCAGGCACCGGAGTGCCCGTAACCGTTGTGAGTCTTTTATTTTCCATAATGATGATACATTGTTTGTTGAATCCCTCGTTCGACATTCGACCTTCGACTTACTTTACCGAATACGGAAGCGAAAGATCACCGCTCGCCACGGAATACACCTGATAGACGCCAAGCATCGGTTTCGGGCCAGCCGCACCGTCAACATGTTTCGTCTTGCCGCCGGTATTGACCTGCATGAAACAGGCTACGGCGTCGAATTTGAAATCGGTCTTGCCGGAAATGCGGTAGTCCGGAACCATGACGCGGATCGTGTTGCCTTTGGTCACAACCTGGAAACCGGGACTATCCATATACATAGCCATTCCGGGATTGTTGGCGGGTAGCTTGACCGCTTTGTCGCCTTTCTTAAATTCCTTGACGGCGAGTCCGCCTTCGACGCGCTTGTCTTCCACGAGGACGACCCAGTGCGGATGCCAGATAATCCCGTCATTACCGAAATTCCTGTCGTAATCTTCATCCCACATCGGCGTGTCGTCGAAATCGGGATGGGAAGTCAGAGCCAGAGCCACGATTCCGTCAGTCGCGTTGAAACCGACATCGGTAGATTTCAGCGTCGTAGGGAACACGTAACCCAGGACAGGCGCGCCGTTGAGCTGGCCGACACCTTTGGGCGTGGTTGCCCCGGCATTCCCTTTTACCTTGATCTCCCAGACCGTCATACCGTAATCGGGATTTTTGGTTACCGATGCCGATTCGATCACGAAATCGTCGTTGTTGTAGCATTTTCCGCAGTCGGGAGATGAGATCAGGCCCAATGCCGCAGCGGCGAGATAGAAAAACTTTTCCATGTTGTAAATGATTTGATGGTTGATAAATAAAAAAAGCGAAGACAGTGCCTGTTTTTCATGTTACTGAAAAACAGGCGTTTATATAAAAGCACATTGTATTGTGCTGACGGTATTTCGAGATTATTGACGAGATTTCACGAACTGCGCGCGTTGCGAAATCCTATCGAGAATTTTGGAGAGAACCTGATTGGGGCCTGAAAAATGGGTTTTTAGTATTTCGGTTTCCGACTGGACAAAAATGGCAGGCTCCAGTTCGTTTCGCCCGTGGCGGACCATCTGACGGACCGTTTCCGGAGTCGCTTCCGGATGGAATTGTATGCCCAGAACGTTATCCGCGTAAGCGAACATCTGGTTTTTACAACCAGCCGATTCGAACAGGTTCCGGGCGCCTTCCGGAAGTTCGAACGTGTCGCCGTGCCAGTGAAAGACCGGCGAATCGAACTCCAGATCATGAAACAGCGGATGGCATTTTGCCGCGAATGTTTTCGTGACAGGCATCCATCCGATCTCCATTTCCTTATTGCGGACCACTTTCGCGCCAAGTACATCGGCGATCAGTTGCGAGCCGAGGCAGATTCCCAAAACCGGTTTCCCAGAATCAATAAAAGCTTTGATAAAACGCTTTTCATCAGGCAACCATATATATTTCGATTCCTCGTAAATATTCATCGGGCCGCCCAGGACGATGAGCATGTCGAGGTTGTTCAGAGGCGGGAAATCAGGAGCGGAGAACAATCGGGTAACGCTGACGGAATGTCCGTTTTGGAGCGCCCAATCGTCAATGTGGCCCGGGCCTTCAAAAGACACGTGCTGCAAAATGTGAACGTTCATTTTTCAGGCGATTTTTGCCTCGAACTCGTTGCAGTCGACGCGCAGTTCGGCGTCCGGAAGAACGGTTTCGAGCAAATTGCAATAGTAAGAATCCTCGTGACGCGAAAGGAAGCGACAGTTGAAGCACATCCGCTGCAGCGAAATGACGCCTTTTCCGTTCAGCTGGTAAATGAGTTGCAAAAGCGTCGTGTACATCGACTCTTTTTGGGATTGAGGGAACTGGGCGAGCGAATTTTCAATGTCCGATGTGAAACGTGACGAGCTTTCTGCTATCTGACGCCCGAAATCGGTAAGCGCCAAATTGAAACTTCTCGAATCGGATACATCCGACACCGCCCTGACCAGGTCCTTTTTGACCAGCGTTTTAACCGAATCGCTTATCGTGGCTTTGGTCATGTTGAATTCCGCCGCGAGCGAACTCACCGTCGCCATCCCTGTCCTGTGCGTGTGGACGAAAACAAGTATCTGCACCTGGATCGGGCTCAATCCGTATGTTTTGGCTTCCTGCCACAGCAATACCCGGAATGCTTCGGACACTCTTTCGAGGCCTGAGGCGATTTTTTCTTCCAGATGATTTTGCCGTGGTTGGGTATCCATTTCAGTTGCAGTTCTCCATTTCTATGATGTGGAAGCCTTTAAGTTCGATGTCAGTGACCACCTGCGCCGGAGCGACTTCGATGTGGCAGTAACGGCATTCTTCAGATGCAAGCTTCACGCCCTCCTGCCCTTTCCCGGACAGGTATTGCCGGCCAAATGTATGGATAATATTTTCGTCTTTTAAATCATCGGGAACGACAATGTCGAAATGCATGACCGATCCGTCGTTGCGGGTTACATACGTATCCCAAACCGCTACTTTCATAAGATTGTTTTTAAGTGATTGATATCCCGGAAGCCGGAACCTCCGGGAGTAAACTTTACCCTTTAACTTCCTCGATAGATGCCCCGTAATTGATGTGAAGTACGTTTCCGTTTTTAAGTACCAGTGCGGGAACCGATTTCAGGCCAGCTGCCTCCGCTTCACCGATACGGTCTTTGGCCGTGGCAAGGTTTACGATTTCCACTTTTTCTTCTCCGATGAGTGTAATGACATCGTGTTCGGCGCTGATGCAAACCGGGCATCCTGCGTGATAAAAAACTGCTTTTGACATATCTTGTTTAAATTATTTAGGCTTCATTGCCGGAACAAACATAGTTAGGAATCCTTACTATATGACTTGTTGTTAAGATATTTTTAACATTTACATCAAAAAAAAACGGCACTGAAAGTTCCAGTGCCGCCTTTAAACAAATCATAATCGTTTAGTCTACAATAACTGCCTTCGTGACGAATTCCGTAGCCGATTTTTTAAATTTCAGGCTGTACGTTCCCGCAGTCGTCGGCTTGAACTTGTAGATGGTATCTTTCACGACTGCCGCATCAGCACACACGCTTCCGGTATACTGGGCGATAACCTCGATAGTCTTAGTCGTACCGGAAGCCGTTTCAGTAAAATTCTTAAAGGTTCCGCAGGCGTTGTCTACCGTATACTTCACGTTATAGCTCAGTTCCTGATTAACATCTCCGCTTTCAGGGCCGGCCACTTCAGTCACATAAGCTGTTCTGGTCGTCGTTCTCGTCGGCTTTGAATCGTCATCGCTGCATGATGCTGCACCCATTGCCAAAAATGCCATTACGGCTACTGCTTGAAATTTGATCTTTTTCATAAAAAACAATTTAAATTTCCTTGTAGAGTCGGGCGTCGGCAATGAGTTGCGTGATGAAAAATGTTAAATATTTTTCTGCAGACGTAAGGTTTCGGCAGCATATTGTCAGTCAAATGTTTACTTAACCTATAACATTTTAAAAAATTTTGAATTGTTTAATTTTTGGTAGGCAGTTAAACGAAACTCAACACTGAAATTACTCAAGCCTTCTTGCAACACTCATCCAATTTCTCATATGCGGCAGGCACCGCTTTAACCTCATCGGCGTCGTAACCCAATTCGGAAATCGCTTTACGGATCTGGGAAGCATCCGTTTTTTGTGCATTGTAGTACACCGTGAGCGTCATTTTCTTATCGTCAAGCTCGAACATCTTGACACCTTTTATCCTGAGGAGTTCCGTCTTCATTCCCTTGCCGCAGCTCGGGCATTCCTTGCAATGGTCGCAGTAAATATTGGTTTTTATAACTACTTTTTCATTCTTCCTGCCGTCCTGGGCAAAGATTCCGATTGAAAAAAGCAGCATCATCAACAGTAAAAGGTTTTTCATCGTAGATTTCATAGTATTTTTTCAAAGATAATCAACTCAGTTTCATTTGCTGGATCCGGAACGCGTTCAGAATTGCAACAAGCGCCACTCCGACATCGGCTATGACCGCTTCCCACAAATTGGCGACGCCGCCCGCTCCGAGCGCCAGAACGGCAATTTTTACAGTCATGGCTAATGCGATGTTTTGCCAGACGACGCGTTTTGTGAGTTTCCCGACCCTGGTCGCCGTGACGATGCGCGACGGCCGGTCGTTCTGGATCACAATATCGGCCGTTTCTATCGTAGTATCGCTTCCTAGGCCGCCCATGGCGATTCCCGCATCGGCAAGCGCCACGACAGGAGCATCATTAAGGCCGTCTCCGGCAAACGCGATCCTGCGGCCTTCGTTTTTAAGTTTTTGGATGTGCGACACCTTGTCTTCCGGAAGCAGATCGCCGAATGCTTTATCAACACCAAGTTCGCCAGCCACCGCATCGACGACCGACTGCTTATCGCCAGACAACATCACCGTCCTGATCCCCATTTGCTTCAACTCGCCAATGGTCTGCCTGGCATCAGGCCTGACCTCATCGGCTATCGTAATGTTGCCGGAATAGATCCCGTCGACGGCGATCAAAACTATCGTATTCGCTTCCGATCCGATTTCTTTCGGATACGGGATTTCTAAACGCTTCAACAGTTTGGCATTTCCGGCGGCGACCTGCTTCCCATCGACAGTTGCAAGAATCCCATGGCCCGGGATTTCCTCAATATGCGATATATCAGTTTTTGAATTTCCGGATGCATATTCCGCGATGGCAAGCGCTATCGGATGCGTGGAACGGCTTTCGGCCGCGGCAGCAAACCGCAAAAGTTCACTTTCGCCGATTCCGCTTGCCTGAACACGCTGAACCTTGAACACGCCTTGCGTCAGCGTGCCGGTTTTATCCATGACGACAGTATCGATTTCCGTCATGACGTCCAGGAAATTGGAGCCTTTGAACAAGATGCCGTTCCGGGAAGCCAGTCCGATCCCACCGAAATAACCCAACGGGATCGACACGACCAAGCCGCAAGGGCAGCTGATCACCAAAAACACGAGCGACCGGTAAAACCAATCGTAAAACCGGTAGTCATCTGTAAGAAATATCGGCAAAACGCAAACCAGGACCGCGAGTGCGAAAACGATAGGCGTGTATATTTTCGCAAATCGGTTGATGAACAATTGCGTCCGTGACTTACGGCTCGTCGCGTCCTGCACCATTTCGAGGATACGGCTCAATTTGCTGTCGGCGAAAATTGCAGTGACTTTTACCAGGGCCACCGTGTTGAGGCTGATCATGCCGGCATAAACGCGATCGCCGCTTCGCCTGGTGTCCGGTATGCTTTCTCCCGTCAGCGCGGATGTGTTGAACGAAGCCTGATCGGATACCAATTCCCCGTCGAGCGCGACTTTTTCTCCCGGCCTGACCTGGATGATGCTGCCGATGGCGACCTCTTTCGGATGCACGTTCCGCTCCGTATCGCCTTCCATGACCGTAACTTCCTCCGGGCGCACGTCGAGCAATGCTTTGATGCTGCGTTTGGCCCGGTTCACCGCCTCGTCCTGGAACCATTCGCCTATCGAATAAAAGACCATGACCGCTACGCCCTCGCTGAACGCACCGATCGCGAACGCACCGATTGTGGCTATGCTCATCAGGAAAAATTCATTGAAGAAATCCAGGCGCAGGGCCTTTCGCCAGGCGAGATAGAGCACATTGTATCCGGAAAGCAGGTAAGCGATTGTGAAAATGATAAAGTTAAACGGGAAAGCGGGCACCAACCCGAACCCAAATTCCATCGTGAGCATGATCGCAAGAATCACAAATCCGGTCAACAACGGCCAATGGCTTTTCCAGCCGGAATTTGCTTCATGTCCGTGGCTTTCAATTTGCGTTTTGGTATCCTGACCAATTTGCGGCGAGCCGTGACCGGCGTGATCTTCATGTATCATATACTCCCGTATTAATGTGAATGTCCGCCGCCGCCCTGTCCTTTTGCCAGATGGCTTTGGATGTAGTAAGCGCCTTTCAGGACAATTTTCAAATCGGCCGGAATGTCCTCAAGTGGCGTGGCCTGTATGTATCCGAGCTGAGCCGTTCCCGTCTTGACCTCGATCCTCCTGAAATGGTAGGACTTACCGCTTTCTTCATGGGAATGCCCGTCATCATGGGAATGGCCTTGTTTCGCATCATGTGAATTTTCATCCGATTGCGGTTTGCTTTCGCGGATGCTTTCCAACACAAAGACAAACTCCTTGCCTTCCGATTTTACGATGGCTTCCGCCGGAAGTGCTGCAACCCGGTTGGCCCCGACGTCGATCAGGGCGTTAACGTACATTCCCGGAATCAGTTGCTGTTTTTCGTTTTCGATATCCGCGTGGACGGCAACCGATTTGGTCTCATTCTCGAACGCTTTCCCGACGCTGAAAATCGTGCCCTTAATCTCTGTATTGCCCTGGTTGGTCAACACAAACCGCACGCTTTGGCCCGTCCTCACTTTTTGCAGGTCTTTTTCATACACGAGCAGGTCCACATGCAGTTGAGAATTGTCGACGATGCTCACCAGCGGCGTTCCCGGCGTCACATTGCTGCCGATTTTGATATTGACTTCCGTGATGGATCCGGAGATAGGCGCCACAGCCGGAACCGTAGCGACCGGCCCTGAATTGGGATTGATGTTCATCGTCTGCAATTGTTTTTTCAATGAGGCAAAACGCGCTTTCTCTATGTCGAATTCCGCTTTGGTGCGCTGGAAAACTTTCTTTGCCGATACTTCCTCCTCGCTCAGGATCCTTTGGCGCTCGAATTCCAGTTTCAGAAATTCAAGGTTGCTTTTTGACGTAAGATACTCCTGCTGAAGACGTGTAAATTCCGGACTTTCGACTGTTGCGATCACCTGGCCTTTCCGAACGGCCTGGCCTTCGATGACCACTATCGATTTAATGATCCCTGATACGAAAACCGAAACATCAGCCTGGTTTTGGGGCGGCAGCTTCGTGTAACCATTAGCGTTAACCACCTCGCTGAGGTTCTTTGGCGTAAATGTCCCGAGTTCGATATCCGATGCAGAGAACTGCGCCTCGTTCAGCTCGATTTCCTCCGTTTCCGGATGTTCGTGGTTCCTTTCCGGATCGTGGTTTTCCGGAATTTCCGTATCGGATTCATCCTTGACGCCTTCTTTTTGCGAACACGAAACCAGGGAAAGGAACAGGATCCCGACAGCAAATAGTAACGTATTTCCTCTTATTATGTTCATATTATTGACTGGTTAAATATTGGATATTGATGACCGTTTGATTGTAAGTGCGGATCGATTCGGCATAATTGACCATAATGCCATGAGCCGTTTCAAGGCCCTGCACATATTCCACATAGGACAGATCACCGTTTTGATACGCTTTTGTAGCGTTCGAAATGATCTTTTTTGCATTGGGTTCGGCCGTTTCGCGATAATACGAGATCTGCGCTGCCGAAACCGAAAGTTGTTCGTTTTGCGCATCCAGCCTGCCTTTCAGTTCGGAACGCATGTATCCGGCCTTCAACTGTTCGCGTTCGACGTTCAGCTGCGCGGCTTTCGCTTTGGCCGATGTCGCCCCGTAAAACAACGGTATCGAGAGCCCGACGGTAAAACCCTGAAAACGCAACGAATTGTCATAATAGCGCGGTGTGCCGTCCAGAGCCTGGTTTCCGGTGAGCGACTGTATGAAATAGCCGGCGGAAATGTCAGGAAACAACGCAGACCGCTCGAACCTGTGTGACGCTTTTGCCACATCGACCTGTTTTTGGGCCAGTTTAAGTTCGGGATTTCGGCCGATCGAGGCGCTGTCCGCGGAAGCGAAAGGCATAGGTACTAAAGCCGTATCGGACATTTCAAAATCGGTTTCGAGGCCGAGCAGCAATTTCAGGCGGTTTCTATTTTGGCGCACCTGGGCTTCATTCTGTAGGATGCGTTGCTGCAGTTCCTGCTGTTTTGCAGTGGCGATATTCTTCTCGAGCGAATTGGTTTCGCCGACGCGGAATTTGAGATCTGCAGATCGTACGAATTTGTCCATCACCGATATTTGCTTCGTCAGCAGCACGTTAAGCCTCACGTAAAACAACATGTCGTTCCACGCCTGCCGGATCGAAAAGACGACATCCTGACGTTCCGCTTCCACGCGCAATTGGCTGGCACCGCTGTTTTCCTTTAGCAATTTTCGGGTTGCCCCGACGCGAAACGGATTGACGCTCTGAGACACCGACAGATTCCGGTCGTGAGCCGATGTATTGATTTGCCCGAAAGTGCCCGAAAATTCCGTTTTTGGGATCGACCAGGCCGTCGCTTCCAATTGCGCCTGCGCCTTGGCATCGAGTTCCGACGCGCGGATGTTCTTATTGTTCCGGCTTCCGATTTCAATCGCCTGATCCAACCCCAATTGTGGCGTTTGCTGTGCGGATGCGGCGATCGGAAACAGCAAAAATCCGATAAGGACTGAAGCAATCGGCAAGGATTTGCTTTTGTTTCGGGTTTCCAGATAATAGTACAGGATCGGCAAAACGATAAGCGTCAACAGCGTCGCGCTGACCAAGCCGCCGATCACGACCGTTGCCAATGGTTTCTGGACTTCCGCACCCGCACTTGTGCTGAGGGCCATCGGCAAAAACCCGAGAGAAGCCACCGCCGCCGTCATGATCACGGGCCGTAGCCTGATCTTCGTGCCTTCGCGTATCCGGTCGAAAATATTGTCCATGCCTTCCGATTTGAGTTGGTTGAAACAGGAAATCATCACGATCCCGTTAAGTACGGCCACTCCGAACAACGCGATAAAACCCACACCGGCCGAGATGCTGAACGGCATGCCGCGCATCCACAAAGCCAGAACGCCACCAATCGCCGAAAGCGGGATCGCCGTAAATATCAGCAGCGACTGGCTTACCGACCGGAACGTGAAATAGAGCAACACGAAAATCAGAGCCAACGCCAGCGGAAGCGCAACCGCAAGCCGCCTGTTCGCCTCGATTAGGTTTTCAAACTGTCCGCCATATGTCACGAAATAGCCCGGCGGAAGCTTGAAACCGGCATCCAGTTTCAGTCGTATCTCATCGACGGCCGACTCTACATCGCGTCCGCGCACGTTGAACCCGACGACAATCCTGCGCCTGCCGTTGTCACGTGAGATCTGCATCGGTCCGTCTACATAGCGCACATCGGCAATCTGGTCGAGCGGGATCTGGTTGCCGGACGGTAGCGTCACGAACAACGACTTAATGCTGGAAATATCGGAACGGCTGTCCTGGGCCAGGCGCACCACAAGGTCGAAACGCTTTTCGCCTTCATAGACGACTCCGGCGGTTTCGCCTGCAAATCCCATCCGGAGTACTTTGTTGAGATCGCCGATCTTGAGTCCGTACAGCGCGAGTTTGTCTTTGTTGTATCGAACCGTTACCTGAGGCAATCCTGCGACGCGTTCGGCTTTTGCATCGGATACGCCTTCGACTTCGCCTATCATCCGGAGCATTTCCTGCCCTTTCGATTCGAGCAGGTCGATATCTTCTCCGTAAATCTTAACGGCAACATCGCTGCGGACGCCCGTCATGAGTTCGTTGAACCGCATCTGGATGGGTTGTGAAAATTCGGTCGTGACGCCGGGAATGTCGCCCAGCGCCGATTCCATCTTTTGCATCAGTTCTTCCTTTGACCGGGCCGAGGTCCATTCGCTTTTGTCCTTCAGCAGGATGATCATGTCGGCAGCTTCGACAGGCATGGGGTCGGTCGGGATTTCGGCTGACCCGATTTTGGAGACGATCATCCGGATCTCCGGAAATTTCGACCGGAGGATCCTTTCCGCTTTAAGCGTCGCCTCGATTTCCTGTGACAACGACGATCCGGACGCGATTATCAGGTGAGTTGCGATGTCGCCTTCGTCCAAAGTTGGGATGAATTCGCCACCGAGACCGTCGAAGATGACGAGCGCAATGGCGAATAATGCGACCGCGATCCCGACCACCGCTTTGCGGAAAGTCATCGCCTTTTCGAGCATCGGTTCGTACCATCCGTGCAAACGCCCCATAATCTTGTCGCTGACGGTAATCTTGCGGCTGATGTTTTTGCCCAGGGCAAGCGAGGCCATCATCGGCACATACGTCAGCGAAAGCAGGAACGCCCCGATAATGGCGAAAGATACGGTTTGCGCCATGGGCCCGAACATTTTGCCTTCGATACCGGTCAGGGCCAGGATCGGAAGGTAGACGATAAGGATGATGAGTTCGCCAAAGGCAGCGCTTCCGCGGATTTTAGACGCCGCAACATATACTTCATCGTTCATTTCCTGTTGGGTAAGCCGCTCTTTTTTCAGATGTTGGAGCCTGTGGACGATGGCCTCGACGATGATGACGGCTCCGTCGATGATCAGACCGAAGTCGATCGCGCCCAGACTCATGAGGTTGCCCGAAACCCCGAAAAGCTTCATCATCGAGATCGCGAACAACAGCGACAGCGGGATCACGGATGCGACCACGAGTCCGGCACGCCAGTTCCCCAAAAGCAATACCAGGATGAAAATGACGATGAGAGCGCCTTCGACCAGATTGGTTTCTACGGTTTTGATGGCTTTGTCGACAAGGCGCGTCCTGTCCAGGAACGGTTCGACATCGACGCCTTCGGGCAGCGATTTCCGAATTTGATCCATTTTTTGTTTGACGCGTTTCACGACCTCGCCGCTGTTCTCGCCTTTAAGCATCATGACCATTCCGGTGACTTCTTCCCCTTTGCCGTCTTTGGTTACGGCCCCGTACCGGACGGCGCTCCCGATTTTGACTTCGGCTACATCGCGGATCAGGATCGGGATGCCGTTTTGGTTTTTGACGACGATTTTGCGGATATCGTCTATGGAACTCACCATCCCGATGCCCCGGATGAAGTAAGCGTACGGCTTTTTGTCGATGTAAGCACCGCCCGTATTCTCGTTGTTGACTTCCAAAGCTTCGAAGATCTCGGTGATCGTCGTGTTCATGCTTTTGAGCCTGTCCGGGGAAACCGCGATCTCGTATTGCTTGAGCATGCCGCCCAGGGTGTTTACTTCGGCCACGCCGGCGGTTCCTATCAGCTGCGGCTTGATGATCCAGTCCTGTATGCTCCGAAGTTCAGTGGCGTCGTACTTTTGTTCAAATCCTTTTTTAGGAAACACGACATATTGATAAATCTCGCCCAACCCTGTGCTGACAGGAGCAAGCTCGGGCGTGCCGGCACCTTCCGGAATTAATTTCGCGGCCTGTTGGAGCCGTTCGTTGATTTGGGACCGCGCCCAGTAAATATCGGCAGATTCCTTGAATACGACCGTAATCACGCTCAGTCCGAACCGGCTGATGGAACGCAGCTCGACAAGATCCGGGATCGACTTTAGCGATTGTTCTATGGGATATGTGATGAACATTTCCACGTCCTGCGTCGCCAGTTTGGGAGACGTCGTGATAATCTGGACCTGGTTGTTGGTGATGTCGGGCAGGGCATCGATGGGCAATGTCGCAGCGGAATATAATCCGACGGCGATCAGGATCAGCGTAAAAAGCCCGATGACGAACTTATTGTGTATGCTGAAGCGAATGATTTTATCAAGCATTTTCGTAATGGATAAGTGAAAGGATAAGAGAATCCCGCCGGCGGCTTCAGTGGCCGCGACGCTTCAACCCGGTTGCGAGCCGGGCGCCGTTACGAAAGTTGGGGCGGTTGCCAGATGCTTCCGAAGTAGCCGGAAACCAAGGGCGTCCTGTAGAGTGAAACCGGTTTTTGGGCGAAATCCGCGAAAGCGGAAACTTCAAAATTTTGCTGGGGCAGATAATTCAGGATGTGGACGCCGCAGCAGGCACAAGAGCAAAATGGGGAACAAAGGTCGGCGGAATGTTCGTGGGTGTCGTGCCCGGCCGTGATCTCCGACCTGGATTGCGATAGGACCGGACCGTCCACGCAAGGCTTTGCCGCCAGTGCGATAAACAGAAAGGACAGTATCAGGGCGATTCGGCTCACGCGGTAAATGTAGGATTTTTTTTGATTCGCCAGATTTTGGTTTTTGGTAATCGGTTGTCAGATAATTGTCTGGAACAAAATAGCGACGGAAACCCCTTAAAACACCATGGCCCGGGAATCAACCCAGACCATAGCTTTCAAATCTAAATAATGAACCTTTTAATTGTCCGATGAAAGGCCGTCGGTCGAGGCCAGATCGTCCGGATCGTGTTCCGGCGGGTTTTCATCGTGTCGCGCATCTTCCCGCAAATCGTTGAGCGCGCGGTCCATCTGCCTGTCGTCCAGGTTTTCGCGACCTTGCTTCTGATCTGCGATATCGTAGTTCTTCCGATCGTCGTTTACTTGCTTTTTGCCCATACGATTCGGTTAAAGGTCGGTTTCTTCCTCTGCATCCGTAACCGTAAGGCCGCTCTTAGGCTGGCTTGTCGTATCGTTTGCCGCGTCCTGGTCGTATTCCTGGTCGTCAGGTCGCTGAGCGGCATTCGTCAGTTCCTGGTGGTCCATATTCTGAAGCTTGTTCTTGTCCATGTTATGCTATTTAGAGGTTAAAGTCGTGCTGTTTTTTTCTTCGATCTGGAAGCGATCAAGGCAACCAATCCAACAACAACGGCCGTTCCGACAGCTGCCTTGAGGATAAAGCCTTTCTTGTTGTACTTCCATTCCGCGCCAAGCCCGAATTCGTTGAAAAGATTCGGCACATGGCCTTTTTTGAGATCGTCGGCGATACCTTCGAACATGCCGATGCGGTCGGCTAATACAAGCGGCAGCCATCGCCCATAACTCGAGTCGCTGTCTTTGAAGGCCATCCTTCTAAGATCGCCGCTTACGCCTTGTGGCGGAGCCGTTGTCCCGAAAACGGCAGTGAGGTTGGGCCGTTCCACCGATTTCAATATTTCGACATCTTCCTGTTGCAGTTCCGGGCGATCCCAGGAATAGCCTTCCTGTTCTTCGTCGGTGCGGCTTTTCATCGGATACGTCGGATCGTTCTTCGTATCGGCGTCGATCCCCCAACCTTTTATATGGTCAAAGCGCAAGTTCCGGATATTCTTAAAGTCCTCCGGACGTGTTTCATCTGTTATCATAGTGTTTGCTTTTGGTTGGACCTTCCGTGATGCGGGATCAATATCGGCTTGATGCAATTGTCAAGTTTCGACGAGAAAATATGGTAGCCTTCCGCCACTTCTTCAAGCGGGATGCGATGCGTGATGATGCCTTTCGGATCGAGGACGCCGTTTTTGACGTGTTCGATCAGACGTGGCAAAAGCCGTTTTACCGATGCCTGGTTCGCACGGATCGTAATGCCTTTGTTGAGAACGTTCCCGATAGGAAGCAGCGCGTTGATCGGGCCGTAAACCCCGACGATTGAGACGATGCCGCCTTTTTTGACGCCGTTTATCGCCCAATGCAGAGCCGTTGTGGATCCGCCCTGGAGCATCATCCAGCGTCCGAGCAGGGAATTCATGAAGTTACCGGCAGCCTCGCATCCGACGGCATCGATACACACATCCGCGCCAAGCGAATCGGTTTGCGTTTTCAAGAACACGACGGGATCGCCTATCGATTTGAAATTATAGGCCTCGCACTGGGCATAGCGCGCAGCGAACTCCAGACGGTATTCGAGGTGGTCGATGATGATGACGCGTCCGGCGCCGAAAAGCCAGGCACATTTGGCGGCCATGATCCCGATAGGGCCTGCCCCGAAAACGACGACCGTGTCTCCTGTCTGGATCCCGCCCATTTCAGCGGCCTGGTATCCGGTAGGAACAACATCTGTCAGAAGAGCCGCATCGTCCGGGTCCATCCAATCGGGAATTATCGTAGGGCCGACATCGGCATAAGGAACGCGTACAAACTCGGCCTGACCGCCTGCGTATCCGCCAGCCGTGTGGGAATAGCCGAAAATCCCACCGACGGCCGTAGCCTCCGGGTTCGATTCATGGCAGTTCCCGTAGAGTTCCTGGCGGCAAAAAGCGCAACGTCCGCACGCGATGTTGAACGGCACCATGACGCGGTCGCCTACCTTAAGGTTCTGGATGGACGAGCCTACTTCTACGACTTCACCTATGAACTCGTGGCCGAAGGTGCTGCCCACGCGCGTGTCCGGAACCAATCCGTGATACAAATGGAGGTCGGACCCGCAAATACAGGATCTTAAAACGCGAACGATCGCATCTTCAGGATGCTTGATCTCGGGCATAGGCGCGTTGCGGTCTGCCCTGACCCGGTAAGGGCCTCTGTAATTCATTGCTATCATACTTATAGTCGTGTTGGTTTATTAGTTACGGAGCCGGGCGAGCCGTATCCGGTTTACAGTTCCTAAATTTAAGCCACATAAACCGCTTATGCTTTGCGCAATTGGCCTTCAGTTGTGGTAAAATTGATTTCCATCGTATTGGCAATTATGTGATTGTGGCTTTAATCGCTAACTTTGAGAGTATCCAAAAAAGTACCGACATGCTTATTCCGTATTTCAATAAAAAGGGTGACTTCTCGCTGAAGTTTTTCAACGATCTTGTGGTCAGGACGCAGCTGCAGATCGCCAAAGACAACAATCTGACAAATTATGGCTTCATTTGTATACGGGTTTCCACCGATGTAAAATTCGACGACTACCACGGCCGCTTTATTACCTATGAACTGCGCGTGGACAACGTGGCCGTGCGAAATCTTGACACATTTATATCCGACGGACTGGACTACGTATATATAGGTTGAACCACTTACTATTTTATAGATGACCAACAAGCAAATCCTGCAGGCCGCCAACGAGGCCATTACCAAAGGTAATTATGAGAGCTTTTTGTTTCACTGTTCGGACGATACCAGATGGGAGTTCGTCGGCGACCAGGTTTTGGACGGAAAAGAGGCCGTGCGCCGTTACATGGCCTCGGAATATCTCGAGCCGCCCCGGTTCGAAGTGGAGCATCTGGTTGCCGAAGACGATTTTGTGACGGCCATCGGAAACATATCGATAAAGGACAAAGAAGGCACACCGGTGCGACATGCCTACTGCGACGTCTGGCGGTTTCGCGACGGGAAAATGTGCGGTTTGCAGGCATTCGTGATCGCCCCATAGCCCGAATTTGGACTTCACTTTTTACTGTAACCTTCGGTTTACCAAAATAGTACAAGGTCTGAAGCGAATCATATAAAACATTTTCAACTGGTTAGGCTGAACTTTGAGCAAAGAAATATAGGCAAGTCCTTTACTATTAACCTCATTAAAACAACAGCCATGAAAAAAGCATTTTTATTGCTGGGCGCACTACTCACCTTTGGCGTGATGTCAGCCCAAACAGACCAGACGCAATCTTCGTCGACAACAAAATCCAAGACGGAAAAAAAATCAATGAAAAAGTCTAAAAAAGCCAACCAGAACGGTACTACAACCGGAAGCGGTACTACAACCGGAAACGGCACTACAACCGGAAGCGGCACCATGACACCGTCTGACAGAAGAAGCAATTCCAACACATCCGGAACCGGAAACACTACCGGAACAGGAACCCAGAATTCATCCGGATCACAATCTGGAGTGAACAACTCAGGAACGGGAACAAATAACGCCTCCGGAACAGGAACAAGCGGTTCAACAGGAAACGGCAACCCGTCAAGCGGCAGCAACAGGCCGTCAGGCTCCACTTCTGGAAGCACCGGAACCGGAGCAGGTTCACCTTCAGGAAGCAGTACCACACCATCCGGCGGAAGCGCTTCGCCATCAGGAGGCAGCAGTCCTTCAGGCGGTGGAACGATTACAACCCCATAATAATTGAAAGAGCTCCGATAATAATTGGGGCTTTTTTTTGACTTTCCTTTTCGACGATTCCAACTCAGCATGAACATCCTCTGAAACTTTACCACGCTCAAAAAAGAAGCTGTAACGCAAAAAGCTTTTCCGGAAAAGAACTTAGAGTATCTAAAATTTAAAATATGAGAAAAATACTATTCTTTTCCATCTTATTAAGCGTGCAGCTGGCGGTCGCCCAAAGAGGAATCCCACCCAAGGACGTAACTTCGTCAAAGCACGTAACCAAATATCCGCAGCATCTCGACTTCCTTCCTGAAATGGTCGACCTGCTCGAAGTCCCGAAAGGCTGGGATGTCAAAGTAGCCGCTTCAGGGTTGGGCAAGCCGCGCATGCTCTATGCAAGCCCGGCCGGGCATTTGTATGTGACCCGACGCGATGCGGGCGATGTCCTGATGCTGACCGATGTGGACAAGGACATGAAATTCGACGAGGTCAAAACCGTCGTGGCGGAATTCAAAGGCGTCCACGGGATCACGATCAAGGACGACTTTCTCTACCTGTGCAACAATACCGAATTAAGGCGTTATGAGCTGTTGCCCGATGGGACCGCCGGCAAAAAGGAAATGCTATTCAGGGATATGCCCAGCGCCGGGCAGCACCCGAACCGCACTATGGAATTCGGGCCTGACGGCATGCTGTACATCTCCATCGGGACCATGTGCAACGACTGCAAGGAATCTGACAAGGAAGCCGCGACAGTGGTGCAGGTCGATCCCAAAACCTGGAAGCGCACGATTTATGCGTCTGGTCTCAGGAACATGATCGGGTTCGATTTTCATCCGCAAACCGGCGAAATGTGGGGCATCGACAACGGTGGTGACGCCAAGGGTGACGATTGGCCGCCCGAGGAAGTGAACCGCATCATCAAAGGTGGCAATTACGGCTATCCGCTGGTTTACGGCAAACGCGAAGTCGACCAGTCACGTGAAGACCCGGCGGGTAACAGCAAAGAAAAATTTGCGATGAGCACCGAACCGTCCGTCCTCGAGCTCCAGGCCCACATGGCACCGATCGCGTTCCGGTTCTTTAAAGGCACGGCTCCGTCAGGATATACGGGCGACGGTCTCGTGTGCTGGCATGGCTCGTGGAACCGATCAAAGCCTGTCGGATTTAAGGTTCAAAGGATCCGATTTTCCAACGGGACGGCCGTCGCTGCCGAAGATTTCCTGACGGGTTTCCTGCAAGGCAAGGCCCGCTTCGGACGACCTGCCGGCGCGTTCATCAAGAACGACGGCGCGGTTTATATTTCCGACGATGCCAATGGTGTCATTTATTGCGTATTCCCTAAATAACAGAACATGAAGAAAACCATCCTACTTTCGATATTGCTGGCAGGTTGTGCAGCCGCCATCCCGGATCAGCCCACGGCCAGGCTCGAATTTTCGGCTCCCGAAACGTATCCCGAGGGCGTGGCTTACGACAGCCTCAGCAAAACTTATTTTGTCAGTTCGGCCCGGTTGGGCAAAATCGGAAAGGTCAGTGCAGACGGCACCTATTCCGAATTGTATTCCGACCCTTCGCTGAAATCGACTTACGGCGTCAGGCTGCATCCGGACGGCAAGCGCGTTTTCGTCTGCGCAGGCGATGCCAATTACAGCAAATTCACGTCTGCGGACACGCGCAAAAAAATGGCCCGGCTTATCGGCATCGACCGCACGACAGGCCGCAAGACAGACGATATCGACCTTTCGGGTGCCTTTCCCGGCGATCATTTCCCGAACGATCTGGATTTCGACCAGCAAAACAACGCCTATGTGACCGACAGCTTTTCGAATGTGATCTACAAAGTCTCGCCTGCGGGCAAAGTAAGCGTCTTTGCAGATAACCCCATATTCAAGACCAAAGGCGTAGGATTGAATGGGATCGTCGTGCATCCGTCAGGCTACCTGTTAGTCGTCAGCAGCGGGACCGGGAGTATCTATAAGGTCAACCTGCAACGTCCGGAACTCGTAACGAAAGTGATGACCGAACAATTTTTCGTAAACGGAGACGGCCTTTTGCTCACCAAACCCGACAAACTTGTTGTAGTTCAGAATGGCGGCAGCAATAAAATCTACGAACTTTCAACAAAAGACGACTGGACGAGTGCCAAATTGTCGAAGTCGACACTCGTGGCCGATCGCTTTACCTACCCGTCAACGGCAACAATGGCCGAAGGAAAAGTCTGGGTCATGAACGCCAACTTTTCGGAACTGACAGACAGCACGTCGGTTCCGTCCAAAAAATTTGCGATACAGCATGCACGCCTTATGCCGCTGCCAACAAAAAAATGATTTCAATACTGATGTGGAAAAATTGCTATAAAAAAAGGCCGGTTCTAAGACCGGCCTTTTCGTTTATTTCTTCTTGGACAGCGGCTTTTCCGCCGGGCCTGTCTCGACGTTTTCCGCCGCTTCGAAATTGATGGCGTTGTAGGCCACGTCGCTCAGCAACATATCCGCTTCTTTTTCTTCGGCAAGCGTCTGGGTCAGCAATTTGGCCGCATCGTTTTCGCCAAGTGATTTGGCAAAAGCGCACAGCGTTCCGTAGGTTGCGATCTCATAATGCTCGATCTTTTGGGACGCCGCAATAATGCCGGCATCGCGAACCGGCCCCGGAGCCGTTTCTTCAAGGATGCTGTCGCCTTCCTTTAAAAGTCCGGCCATCGCCTCGCATTTTTTGCCCTCGGCACGTTCGCCCAACAGCTCGAACACTTTTTCAAGCCGCTCGACCTGGAGCTTGGTTTGCGATAAATGTTCTTTAATGATGGACGATAAGTTCGGAGACGTGGCGTTCTGCACCATTTTAGGCAAGGCGCCCACCAAAGCGTTTTCCGCCCAATAAATATCTTTCAGGCTGTCGATGAACAGCGATTTAAGGTCCTGAGCGGCGTCGTTTGCCGGCGTAACTACCAGCGTATTTTTGTTATCTGAATTTTTCATATTGTGATGTTGTTATTGAATTGATTCGCGTTCCCAGATGCGGTGAGCGCCCATTGCGGTGATGAATTGATCGGCAAACGATTCCTGCCCCGGCTCGCTTTCCAGAATAAGGCCTGCGTCCGATGCGTTCTGGGTTTTCGAGGCGAAATTGGTACCGGAGATAAGCTCGATCCCTTCCGCATCGGCGGCGATCACCTTGCAATGCTTGTAGGCATCGTTGATGAATTCGAGCACGTCGGGATCCGCGGCAAGCGCCTGAAGGCCGGATCCGCCAGGAATGTAAACCGCATCGAAAAGTACAGAGGAAGCGGTCAGAAAACTGAAATCGACGGCCATTTCGCCTCCCTGGTCGGTGGAGACGAATCCCATGTGAGGGGCGATGATTAGGCCTTTGGCGCCGTTTTTTAAAAGCGCGGTTTTCATGTCGAGAACGCTCGATTCGCGAAGGCCGTCTGCGCACAAAATCGCGACTTTTCTCGATTCTATCGTAGGGGAAACCGTCGGATTCCGGACCATGCTCAAAGCGTCAGATAGCGGCAGCGAATTGTTGACCGGCTTTGGTTCGTGCTTCAGCGGATCGGTATCCGGGGAGACGCCGTGGTTCATCGGTCGCTCCGGCTGAGGAGGAACCGGCATCCCAAGGCCTTTGGCGACTTTTTCGGCCAGCGTCATATCGATCTGTGACAACAAGCCCAGCATACGGGCACGGATCGCCATCGTCTCTACTTTTCCAAGCTCGAAACGCAGCGCACGGATGATGTGCATCTGCTCGACTTCGGTCTGGCTGTCGAAAAACAACCTGGCCTGGCTGAAATGGTCGGAAAAGCTTTCGCTCCTGCCTCGAATCTTGACGGCATCGATGCGCTCGTTATGGCTCGTGAAACCGCCCTGGGACATCATGGCCTGGTACGGGCATCCGCCACCGAGCGAATTCGGGTGATAGTTGACGCGGCCAACGTTGATTTCCTGGCGCATCATGCCGTCGCGCTGGTTGTTATGCACCGGTGCGATGGCACGGTTGATCGGAATCTCGTGGAAGTTGGGCCCGCCAAGGCGTGAAAGCTGGGTATCGGTATACGAAAACAAGCGGCCCTGCAAAAGCGGGTCGTTTGTAAAATCGATGCCTGGAACGATGTGGCCGGGATGGAATGCGATCTGTTCGGTTTCGGCAAAGAAATTATCAGGGTTGCGGTTCAGGACCATGCGGCCGATGATCGTGACCGGGACCAGTTCTTCCGGGATGATCTTCGTCGGATCGAGCAAATCGAAGTCGAATTTGTGCTCGTCGGCATCGGGGACGATCTGGACTCCGAGTTCCCATTCCGGAAAATGGCCCATGTCGATCGCTTCCCAAAGGTCTTCGCGGTGAAAATCAGGATTCTTGCCGGATATCTTTTGCGCTTCGTCCCAAACCACGGCGTGCGTACCTAATTTAGGCTTCCAGTGGAATTTGACGAAATGGGAAACGCCTTCCCCGTTGATGAATCGGAACGTATGCACGCCAAAGCCTTCCATCATGCGGTAACTGCGGGGAATGGCGCGGTCAGACATCGTCCACATAATCATGTGCATGGATTCCGGCATAAGCGAAATAAAATCCCAGAACGTGTCGTGGGCCGACGACGCCTGAGGCATCTCATTGTGAGGCTCCGGCTTTACGGCATGGACCAGGTCTGGAAACTTGGCCGAATCCTGGATGAAGAATACGGGAATGTTGTTGCCGACAAGGTCGAAGTTGCCCTCCTGGGTATAGAATTTTACGGCGAACCCTCTTACGTCACGCGCAAGATCGGTAGAACCTCGGGATCCTGCCACGGTAGAAAAGCGGGCGAACACCGGAGTCTTCTCGCCTGCCTTTTGCAAAAATCCGGCTTTTGTGAATTGCGGTATAGGATTCGTGACCTCGAAAAAACCATGAGCTCCCGATCCCCGGGCGTGCACGATGCGTTCCGGAATACGCTCGTGGTCGAAATGCGTGATCTTTTCACGCATGATGAAGTCCTCGAGCAGGGACGGGCCCCGCTCTCCGGCCTTCAACCAGTTGTTGTCGTCGTTGATGCGAACGCCGTGATCGGTGGTCATGAACTTGTTGTTCGCGTCAGATTTGTTGATCATCAGGTCCTGCTGCTTGTCGTTCTGATGATTGGGTGTAATGTCGTCGTGTGCCATAGTTGTACTGTTTGCTATCAAAGTACGACGCAAACCCATCCTTAAATCTTACATGATTCGGGTTGAAATGATGTAATATGATGTAGTTGGGATGATTACATCAGAACTCAAATCAAACAGCTAGCCTATCAGCCTATAGCTTCGTGTCCGGCTTGTCCACAGGCTCCTGCTGTTTCTTCATCTGTTCTGTAAGCACCGTATCGGGCATGACGTTGCTCATGGCTACCTGAATTTTGTTTTTAAAACCGGAAACCACCTTATCCTTGCCTGACATCAGTGCTTCATAACCATCTTTGGCTACATCGGCAGGATCGGCCATATCATCTTTGTCCTGGATCGCTTTGCTGGCTTCCATATCAGCCTTGTTGAAAAAATCAGTATCGGTCACACCCGGAAGCAAAGCCGTCACCGTAATTTCAGTGTCGATAAGTTCAGATCGTAGCGCCTCGGTAAACGAGAGCACAAACGCCTTAGTCCCATGATACACCGCCTGCCAAGGCCCCGGCACCGTACTCGCGATCGACGCCAGGTTCAGGATCTTACCGGAATTGCGAGCCGCCATCTCCTTTACAAAATGCTTCGTCAAAATCACCGTCGAAGCAATATTGAGATCGACGATGGCCAATTCGCGCTCAAGGTCGTTGTTCTGGAACAAACCGTAAACGCCCTGGCCTGCATTGTTCACGAGCACGTCTACCTGAATCCCCGAATTCCGAAGCTCGTCTAGTAACGAAAACGCTTCTTCGCGATTGAACAAATCTTTAGAAATCGCAATAACCTCAGCACCCGAGGCCCTGAATTCGCTGGCTTTAGCATCGAGATCAGCCTGATCGCGCGACACGATCACCAAATTGTAATTGTCCTTTACAAACAGCTTTGCCAGTTCGTATCCTATTCCGCTCGTGGCGCCTGTAATAAGCGCGTAGTTTTTGTTTGACATACCTTTTCTTTTACGTTCGTATTGCATGCCGGACCGCCCGGCATCCTCAATCAAGAAATTTAGTGCAAAATGTAAGGGCGTGCTTTATATGGTTGCGGAGGAAGGTGGTATAGTTTGAATATGGCAGGAATGAATCAAAGGATAGCGAGCAGGTACATTTAATCGTAGCTATCCTCAATAATTTCACTCAGTTCCGATTCCGAAATCGTCACTTCATCCACTTCCTCTAATGAAAAATACCTGAAATTTATATTTATGATGGACGCATTTGGAATTACCAGATACCGGCTTGATATAATGAAATACCTGTTCTCTGAGCTTACGTCGCTTTCCAGATAACGTCGGATCGGATTTCGTAAATGAATAGCTTCCAGATCACCTTTTGCGTCTACGTAGTAATTCAGGTATTCCCCGGTGTACAGGATGTTCCTGCCGTTAACGCTGCACAGGACATTTATAATTTTGTCTGTGATTTGATCATGTTTTCCGACGACGTCCGAAAAATCAAGGCATTCGCCTGTAAATATGTAGTGCCATTTATTTGAAAACCGGAAGTATTGCATTTTCCTGTCTAAGTGCAGGGTTCGTATGAGCCTCCGGGACAGATATCCCGCCAAAAAGGAGGCCCCAAAAAGGATCAGGTTGTATAAAAATATTTCATATTTAAAGTAGCCGAGCTGCCTGAAAGATAATTCAACTTTGTTATCCCCGGTTACCCCCAACATGAGGTTGCCGAGTTGGACAAAATCTATGGCATAACGGGTAAAGCAAGTAAGGCAGATTGTAAACAGGGCATGAAGTGCTAAAGAAGGAATGATCGACCACGTTAATTCATTTACCAGATTTTTGTTGTAATCCCTCACACTAAGATTGGAAGAACTATAGGCTGTCCTGGCAATGTAACCCGGAGCGAGCAAAATGAAAAACAGGATCGTGGTGAAAGCGATGTTCATCTCAACCCAGTTCCCTTACCCGAAAATATCGTTTGCCAATTTTAATCAGCTGAGGCGAGGAGCTCGCTGAATTGATCTTATTGGAAAGCCGCACCAGGCTGCTGCCCACTTCCGGGCTTCTGGATGAAGCCACTTTAACTAAACGAAGTATTTTATAGATGTTCATAAGAGAAGATGATAATGGTTTACCAGACGATAATCGGTCAATACTGTGCGGGTAAATTTTAGATAAATGTAGAACCTCTAGCCGTAGCCAGAGGTTCTTTTTTAGGATACAATTTATACCGAACTCCTTGTGTTGCTCACCTTCAGCTGATGACCCGCCTGATAGCAGCTTACATCAAACCTTTTTCCTGAGCCTCCCGGCAGAGTACCGCCCCCGGTGTCGGCGAAATCATGCTTTTTGCCGTCTGACGGAAGACGGATTCCACCGCCGGTATCAACGCTGGAAACACGAAATGCGTGTGTTTCGCTGAGGAATGGTACAACGCTACTGCCAGCTCCGTCTTGATCCAATTTTTTAGCAGGCGGATCAATCGTTTGCCCGTGGCCACCGGTGTCAGTACGGTTCTGCATTGCTGAAGACTCATCAGCCGGGGAACCATGCCCCTGGATACATATTGACAATGCAATCGAACCCATCAAAATCAAAAATTTACTTTTCATGATATTAACTATTAAATGACGTTTACTTTCAGAGTTTTTAAGTCGCTGTTTCAACATTTCCGACCGGCATTCCTGCCATGAGATCTCGAGGAGCAATGTAAAAACGTTCATTAAATAACACTAGGAAAAACACTCATTTGATATGCGTCAAAATGCTGTCAATTAGCACTTTAATATTCGTATCACAGATAGAGATTTCTACACTTATGGTTGCTAATGATTCCATTTAAAACGGATGAGGCTGACTTCGAACGATTTTCCAAGTCAGCCTCCGCAGGTAAAAAAGCGTCATGAGTTCGTGATATGACGCTACTAAATGAATTTTTTTTATTCATTATGGCCATTTAATTCTTCCCTCATTCTCTGCGGCGGCCTCCACTTTGTTAGCGCTAAGCAATTTCTCGATATCTTCATGGTCGTAATAAATAATGCCTCCAATCTTTGTATAGGCCAACGTTCCGTTAAGCCTGAGGTTTTGCAGGGTACCAATGGATATGGCCAACATCTTGCGCACCTCTGGCGACTTTATCCACTTCTTCTTGTTCTCTGCTGTAATGTTAAGCAGGTCTTTGAGATCCTTAAGCAGCTGTTGACGAAATTCAATCAGATCTTCCCGGGTAATAACTTCGATTGCCATAATCATAAAATTTATTGGTTATGGGGCAAATTTGCACTCATTTCAATCTGGTTATTCCCAAGCCGTTCCCAAGTTGGGAAAGAAAAAGATTTCAATGCGTGCCAAGCTGAATTTAATATGTTAGTGCTACCCAATACGCAAAACGTCCACTAAACTATTTCCAAATCCCACCTCATCGATATAGCTTTGTTCCTTCCCCGTCCGGTACAAACAATCCACTATATATCATGCAAGACCAAGCGTTTCATCAGCGCATCAGGCAGCTCTACCGCATGCTGTTCGAATTGGCAACGGGGAACCTGACGTTCAGGATACACCATGATGCGCCAGATGACATAGGCAAGCTGGCAGAAGTCCTGAACACTTTTGCAGCCCAGATGCACCTGGCCATAAAAAAGTCCGGCTACGTGGTTCCTTACTATACGTATCAGCACCTTATCCATTCAGCGGTTTTGCTCGACAGGAATTTTAATATCACAGGATTTACCAATAATGTCCCAATATATTTTGCGATGACACCTGAAGAGGTAACGGGACTTCAGATCGAGGAGTTACTGACGCCGGAATCTAAAACGCTATGGCTTAATTCAATCCGAAGAGTCGTTTCAAAACACTATCCAGCTACATTTCATCATCAAGGGAAAAAAAATGAAATCGGCATTCTGCACGGTGTGCCCGTTGATAAACAGGGATGGAATCATTTTGAGCTTCCTTACCACATCCCTCAATGACATCGCCGAACTTAACCAACATGCCACTGCCCATCCAAGTGACGCCAAAGTAATCCAGGACCTTTACGATTACATTATGTTGAATCTTGAAAAGCCGCTTCCCACCATCAAAGAATTGGCCCAGCTCTTCAGAACCAATGAATTCAAGCTAAAGAACGGCTTCCGCCACTTTTTCAACTCTGGCATTCACCATTTTTACAATTCGGAGCGGCTTAAGCGTTCCCACCTCTTTATCGAGCAAACCAACTTTCCCCTGAAGTCCGTGGCGTACATGAGTGGTTTCCGCGATTATGTAGCATTCTCCAAAGCGTTTAAAAAACACTTTGGCTACGGGCCCGGCGCTGTCGGTCGCGACGCAGGTGAATCGAGGTGAAGCTACCAATTCGACAATTTTTAATCCGAAATGGTCAGCGATGTATTTAATTGGTTATTAGAATTTTACAATAAAATTTTAATCATGCCGATTAGACAACAAATCAAGACAATCTTATTCCAGGTTAGCTGTTGCCTTTATGTAATTCTCTTTACGTACGCGGCAACAAGCAAAATTTTGGACTATGAAAATTTCAGGGCGCAATTGGGTCAGTCTCCAATTCTTAGCCCGTTTGCCGAGCCTGTTGCATACGGCGTCCCACTCCTTGAATTCTTGCTGGCCGCACTACTGCTCACAAAATTTAGGACAGT
>Ga0265798_10002198_pt1 | contig 29004 bp, 29 predicted proteins | sample P3T30metagenome_FD_192430 | JGI IMG/M metagenome (GOLD analysis project Ga0265798, IMG submission 192430) | Plant litter microbial communities from East Loma Ridge, Irvine, California - P3 T30 | ecosystem: Environmental > Terrestrial > Plant litter > Unclassified | place: USA: California...
CCACCGCCACGTCGCAGCGGTCATAGGCCAGGCCGCGCTTGAGGATGCCGCCGCGGGCCGTCTCCAGCACCGCGAAGTCGACGTCCGGCGCTCCCAGCACGCTGCGCGCCGAATGGTAGCCGGTGCAATCGCCTTCGTAGGCCAGCTGGCCGTTCAGGTAGACGCCGCTGGTGGTAGTCACGCCGGTGCGCAGGCCCGCCATGCGCACCGTGTGCTCGATCAAGAGGCTGGTGGTGGTCTTGCCATTGGTGCCGGTCACCGCCACCACCGGGATGCGTCCGTTGCAGCCGCCGAACAGCGCCTCGACGATGGCGTCGCCGGCGTCGCGCGGTGTGCCGCGGCTTGGATATTGGTGCATGCGGATGCCTGGCGCTGCGTTGACTTCGATAATGCCGCCGCGCTGGGCGCGCAGCGGTTTCGCGATGTCTTCGCAGATGATGTCGATGCCGGCCACGTCCAGGCCGATGGTGCGCGCGGCGCGGATGCAGATGTCGCGCGTTTCTTCCGGCAGCAGGTCGGTCACGTCTTCAGCGGTGCCGCCGGTGGACAGGTTGGCGTTGCCGCGCAGGTCGGCGCTCACGCCATCTTCCAGCACCGTCTCAAGGTCATAGCCCTGCTTGGCCAGCGTCTCGTCGGCCAGGGCGTCGAGCGGAATCTTGGTGAGGATGTTGGTATGGCCATCGCCACGCGCCGGATTGCGGTTCTCGAGTTCGACCAGCGCGCGGATGGTCGACTTGCCGTCGCCCGTCACGTGCGGCGGGCGGCGCCACGAGGCAGCAGCAATCTTGCCGCCCGTGACCAGCACGCGGTAGTCGCGGCCGCGCAGGTATTCCTCGACGATCACGCGGCGACCGTGCTTGCGTGCGAATTCGAAGGCGCGCGCTACTGCGTCAACGCCCACGCAGTCGACCGTCACGCCCTTGCCCTGGTTGGCGTCCAGCGGCTTGATCGCCACCGGCCGGCCGAGACGGCGCGCAATGCGCTGGGCCGCTTCCACCGTGGTGACGACGTCGCCTTCCGGCACCGGCACGCCGGCCCCGTCGAGCAAGGCCTTGGTCAGCTGCTTGTCGCTGGCGATGCCGACCGCGATCGAGTTGGTGGAGCCCGTGATGGTCGCCTGCAGCCGTTTCTGGCGGCTGCCCCAGCCCAGCTGGAACAGGTTGGCCGATTCAGTCAGGCGCAGGGCCGGGATGCCGCGCCGCAGGGCGGCGTTGACGACGGCGCCGGTGCTGGTGCCGATCGCGTGGTGCTCGGCCGTGTCGCGCAATTCGGCGACGGCAGTATCGAGGTCGAATACCAGGTCATGCGCCAGCGCCTCGAGCAGGGCGATCGCCGTGCGCAGCGCTTCCTCGGCCACTTGTTCGATCGCATAGCCGCACACCACGCGGCGCCGCTCGCTCTGGTGCAGCACCGGCAGGGTGGCGCTGTGCTCTCCCGGCGCGCCGGCCAGGCGCTGCAATTCCATGACGACCGGCTCGAGCGCATCGACCAGCAGCGCGTCGTCGGCCAGGCGCACCGCGGCTTCAGCCGGCAGCGCCGGCAGCATCTCGAGCAGGCGCGCGGAAAACCCGCGGCCCTTGACGCCGACATTGTCCACCAGCGCCATCAGGCATGGATTGGCGGCGTACAGATTGGGCCCGCGCAGCAGGCGTTTCTCTTTGATTCTCATGACAGTGTGGTCCGTTTGGTGACGTTTTCGAGGAAGTCCAGCAGTTGGGGCGGCACGCGTTTGCCGGTCTGCTCTTCCCCAATGGGCAATGAATACTTGCTCCCGGCCGGCAGCAGGTGCAGGCGCACGTCGATCAGCTCGGGGGTGGTGCGGTCCTTGATCTCGGCCACGTTGGTGCTCATCGAGCGGCCGTCGACCACGGTCACGGCGCCTTCGCCCAGCACCTCGATGCCGACGCCGCGCTCGATGATCAGTGCCGTGTCTTCGTCGATGCCGATCCCCTGCAGGTACGGGTTCTGGGCCACGACCGACAACAGCCGCGACAGGCGCTGGCGCTCCGAAAAGTGCTGGTCGACCACCACGCGGTGCAAAAATCCCAGTCCTGCGCCCAGGCTCACCGAGCCCTTCTCGGGCAGCAGGTCGACGCGGCCTTGCGCCAGCATATGGCCTGACATGGCCGAAGCCCCGGCGCTGGTGCCGCCGATCGTGGCGCCGCGCACTTTGAGTGCGGTGTGCATCTCGGCGTCCATGGCAGTGCCGCCGATCAGGGCCAGCAGGCGTTTCTGGTCGCCGCCGGTCATGAAGATGCCGTCAGCCTCGGCCACCTTGCGCACGAAGTCTTCACTATTGGCGTCTTCGCGGCTGGTGATCTCGAGGTGGGCGCGTTCCTTCACCCCCAGCGTGCCGAACACGCCATCGTAGATCTTCCACATCTCGTCGGCGATCTGGCTGGCCGCCGTGATCACCACGATGCGGGCATCGGCGCCGCCGGCCAGATCGACGAAGCGCGACAGGATTTCCATATCGTGCTTGCGGTCTTCGCCGCCGCCGATGATGACCAGGTGGCCGTTCTTCTGTTTCGCTTGTTCCGTCATCGTTGCACCATTTTCGAATAAGGCATGTCGCTGTTGCTGCAGGCTGCGGATTCGGTACGGCTGACCGCAATCAGCCCGACGTCGATCTCCGGCGCGAACAGGTCGATTCCGCGTTGCAGGGCATGGTCGAGCGGCATGCCGTCTTCGATCCAGCCGTAGACCGTGCGTGCGAGCAGGTGGCGCACGATGTGTTCCCCGATGCCGCTGGCCGCGACCGCGCCCGCGGGACCGGCATAGAAACCGCTGCCGATGATCGGGGTATCGCCCACGCGCCCCAGCAGCGACGGCGCCGAGCCGCCGGTGGAGCAGGCCACCGCAAAGTGGCCGTCGGCGCCGCGCACCACGGCGCCCACCGTGTCGCAGGCGACGCCTTCCGGCAGCTGCAGCGGGGTGTTGTAGTTCCAGAAGCGTTCGAACAGTTCGTTGTTCACGCCCGGCATGACCGGAACCGAGCCGGCCAGCTGCGTCATGATCTTGCGGTGCTCGGCGCGCTGGCGCTCCGACACCGGGCCGCCTTCAAGCATGCCGATCGCGCGCGCGAAGCGGGTGGCGCCGTCGCCGGCCAGCAGCCAGTGCGGCGTGTCGGCCACTGCGCGCGCCAGCTGCACCGGGTTCTTCACCGATTGCACGCAGGCGATCGCGCCAAGGCGGCCGCGGGTATCCATGATCGAGGCATCCATTTCGATGGTGGCGCCATCGAGGCACAGCACCGAGCCGCTGCCGGCATTGAAGCGGCCATCGTCTTCCAGGGTGCTGACTGCGACAATGGCGGCGTCCAGCGCGTCGCCATTCACTTCCAGCTGCGCCAGGGCGCGGCGCGCGGCGAGAACGCAGCCATCTTCGTTCTCGCGCGACGCGCCGGCGCCACCGTGTACCACGACGGCGCCAGCTTGTTGGGACTTGCTCATCTCGTCCAATCCTTTTGCATTATTGTTATGTCGGTTGGCCGCGCAACACCGTGTGCGGCCAGCAGACATTATGCAAAAGCAACCGCCTGAGCCATATCGGTAGCGCCGCCGTGTGTATGTAAGAGGCCGCTTACAGGGGAAAGAAGGCAGGCCCGAGAGGCGTGCACGCCTGCCCAAATCTGGTAACATACCGCCCCTTCAAGATAAAGGTTCCTATGGCGTACGCTTGCGGCGTTGACTTCGGCACGTCCAACTCCACTGTCGGCTGGCTCCGCCCCGGCACGACTCACTCCGCCCCCACGGCGCTCCTGACCCTCGAGGACGGCAAGCCGACCTTGCCGTCGGTGGTGTTCTTCAACGCCGACGACGAGCGGGTCAGCTATGGCCGCGCCGCGCTGGCCGAATACCTCGAGGGCTACGAGGGCCGTCTCATGCGCTCGCTCAAGAGCCTGCTCGGCACCAGCCTGATCGATGGCCAGACCGAGGTCGCCGGCCGCGCGCTGCCATTCCGTGCCCTGCTGTCGCAGTTCATCGGCGAAGTCAAGCGCCGCGCCGAAATCCAGGCCGGGGTGCCGTTCGAGCGCGCGGTGTTCGGCCGTCCGGTGTTCTTCATCGACGACGACCGCCAGGCCGACCAGCTGGCTGAAGACACGCTGCGCGAGGTCGCGCTGGCGGTGGGCTTCAAGGACATCGGCTTCCAGTACGAGCCGATCGCCGCCGCCTTCGACTACGAAGCGCGCATCGACCGCGAGGAACTGGTCCTGATCGCCGATATCGGCGGCGGCACCTCGGACTTTTCGCTGCTGCGCCTCGGCCCGCAGCGCGCCGGCCGCAGCGACCGGCGCGACGACATCCTGGCCAACGGCGGCGTCCACATCGGCGGCACCGATTTCGACAAGTACCTGAGCCTGGCCAGCGTGATGCCGCTGCTCGGCTACGGCAGCAGCCTGCGCTCGGGCGCGGCGATCCCGTCCAGCTATTACTTCAACCTGGCGACCTGGCACACGATCAACCAGGCCTACACCCGCAAGAGCGTGACGCAGCTGGCCGACCTGGCGCGCGACGCGGCCGAACCGGCTAAAATCGACCGCTTGCAGAACCTGATCGACGAGCGCGCTGGCCACTGGCTGGCGATCCAGGTGGAGGGCGCCAAGATCGCGCTGTCCGACGCCGACATGGTGCGCCTGCAGCTAGACCGCCTGTCGCCGCCCGAGACGCTCGACATCGCCCGCGCCCAGTTCGAAGCCGCCATCGGCAGCCTTGTCGACCAGGTGGCGACCACGGTCAATAAACTGTTCGCGGATGCCGGGGTGAAGCCGGATGACGTGGATACGGTATTCTTCACGGGTGGCTCGAGCGGCGTCGGCTTGCTGCGCGAGCGCATCGGCGCCATGGTGCCGGCCGCGCGCCGGGTCGAGGGCGACCTGTTTGGCAGCATCGGCACCGGCCTGGCGCTGGACGCGCTGCGCAGGTTCGGCTGAGGTCCGCAAGGACGGCGTTCGTACAATATAGGAAGAAGCGATGAGTGTTTATGATCGACCGCTGGTGATGCTCGACTTCGAGACCACCGGCCTGTCGCCCGAGATGGGCGACCGCATCACCGAAGTGGCCGCGCTGCGCATTGTCGGCGGCGAAGTGACGGAGCGTTACGTCTCGCTGGTGAACTGCGGCGTGCGTGTCCCGTCCTTCATCACCCAGCTGACCGGCATCACGCAAGCGATGGTCGACGGCGCGCCGCCGGCGCACCAGGTAGTGCCCGAGCTGCTCGACTTCATCGGCGGCGACGTGCTGTCGGCCCACAATGCCAGCTTCGACGAGAAATTCCTCAAGGCCGAAGGCGCGCGCTTCGGCCGCAGCACCGGGCACACCGGACTGGTGTGTTCGCTGAAGCTGTCGCGCCGCCTGTTCCCGGGCCTGACCAGCTACAAACTGGGCCTGCTCTCGCGCCAGCTCGGCATCGAGTTCCGCGGCACCGCCCACCGGGCCGAGGCCGACGCCCAGGTCGCCGCCGACGTGCTGCTGCACGCCGCGCGCCACCTTGGCCGCACCTGCGGCATCGAGCGGGTCGAGCCGGCGCTGCTGGTTTCGATCAACAAGGTCGCGGCCGCCAAGATTCCTGCCTTCCTCGACAAGTACACGGCCACCGTACGCCAGCCCCGCGACGCGGCCGCCGCCATCGTGCCTGCCTGAGCCTTCCGAGCCATCCGTGGCGGCGCGGCTACGCCGCTGACCGTCCGGTTGTGCGGTCGCAAATCCCGAATCGCGCGCTTTCCTTAAAATTTTAACAAGGGGATTAATAGCGACCGCCGAGAGGATTTCGATGAGCGAGGATGCCGCCCGACCGGGCACCGCCACCTACGAGTGGTTCCAGCGCGCCGCCAGCGGCGGCAATCCCTACGCCCAATTCAACCTGGCCCAGCTCTACCTGCGTGGCGACGGCGTCGCGCGCGACGACGCGAAGGCCGCTGCCTGGATGGCGCGCGCCGCGCAGCAGGGGCTGGCCTACGCCCAGAACTACCTCGGCACCATGTACTACAACGGCCGCGGCATGTGCCGCGACCACGCGCGGGCGGCGCATTGGTTCCAGCGCGCGGCGGAGCAGGGCGACCGCTCGGCCCAGCACAATCTCGGCCTCCTGTACCGCAAGGGCCGCGGCGTGCCCCGCTCGCACGGGGCGGCGCTCGGCTGGTTCTACCGCGCCGCCGAACAAGGCATGGCGCGTGCCCAGGCCCAGCTGGCAGAAGGCTATCTGCACGGCCTGGGCGTGAATGTCAGCCACCCGCTGGCGATGGCGTGGTTCCGCAAGGCCGCAATGCAGGGCCACGTGGCGGCCCAGGTGCAGCTGGCGCAGATGTATGCGCGCGGCCAGGGCGTGGCGCCCAGCCCCGGCCAGGCACTGTACTGGTTCCGCCACGCGGCCGGGGCGGGCGACCCGGCTGCCCAGCGCCAGCTTGGCCTGGCCTACGCCGAAGGCCACGGCGCGGAGCCCGATCCGGCCCTGGCCATCCAATGGCTCGAGCGTGCGGCAGCCGGCGGCGAGCGCGAAGCGCTGTATGCGCTGGGCGGCTTGCTGTCCGGCGGCGGCATCACGCGTGACAGCGCACGCGCGCTGCGCTGCTATATGCAGGCCGCCGCCCAGGGTCATGTGCAGGCCAGTTACCGGGTGGCGCGCATGCTGGCCGGCGGCTGTGGCGTGCAGCGCGATCCGGCGCGCGCGCTCGAGTTTTATTTGCAGGCGGCCGAGGGCGGCGCCGCCAATGCCCAGTTCGCGCTGGGCCTGCTGTATGCCAAGGGCCAGGGCGTGCCGCGCGACCTGGCCCAGGCCGCGGCCTGGTACGAGCGCGCCGCCCAGCAGGGCGACGCCAGCGCCCAGAACAACCTCGGCGCCATGTATGCCTGCGGCGAAGGCGTGCCGCGCGACGACATGCTGGCCGCCCACTGGTATCGCCTCGCTGCCCGCCAGGACCATCCGCCGGCCCAGCACAACCTGGGCGGCCTGTACGCGGCCGGGCGCGGCGTCACCAGGAATCCGGTGCGCGCCTGCATGTGGGCCTGGCTGGCGCGGCAGGGGCGTGGCCTCGACAAGGCCGCACCGGCCGACGTTGCGCTGGCCGCCAGCACGGCGGCCAATGACTACACCGCCTTGCTGAGTCCGGCAGAGCGGGGCCGGGCGCGAACCCTGGTGGAGCGCTGGCTGGCGTCGAAGACGGGTCCGCGCCGGCTGCTCGGGCGCACCGGCGCATGAGTTCGCCCTCGCATCGCGGCGCCGCGCGCCAGCGTTGCGACGACGGGCGCCGCATCCCGCCATGCGTGTCACACAGGCCGTCAATACGCGCCTTGCCGCCCTCGGCACAGGGGAGGCCGGGCCATACTCAATCCTGTCATTTCGCGCTATGATGCCCTGCGGCCACAAGCCCAACCCATCATCAACAGCCCGAGAAGAATATGCACATGAGACTCGCCACGCTCGCCGCCGTCCTGGCCGCTGCTTTCGCCGCGCCAGCGATGGCGCAGAGCTGCTCGCCAGCCGGCCCTTCGCTGACCTATCCCGTATCGAAGAAGGTCGACCAGACCGACAACTACCACGGCACCGTGGTGGCCGACCCCTACCGCTGGCTGGAGGACGCGAACAGCGCCGAAACTAAAACCTGGGTGGACGCCCAGAACAAGGTGACCCAGGCCTATTTGGCGCAGATCCCGCAGCGCGAAGCGATCCGCCAGCGCCTCACCCAGCTCTGGAACTACGAGCGCTACAGTGTGCCGGGCAAGGAAGGCGGCCGTTATTTCTACACCCGCAATGACGGGCTGCAAAACCAGGCCGTGCTGTACACCCTCAAGAACCTGAGCGACCAGCCGCGCATGCTGCTCGACCCCAACACCCTGGCCGCCGACGGAACCGTCGCCCTCGCAGGCGCCGAGGTCAGCCCCAATGGCAAGCTGCTGGCCTACAGCATCGCCGCATCCGGATCGGACTGGAACGAGATCAAGCTGCGCGACATCGAGTCCGGCAAGGATCTGCCAGACCACATCAAGTGGGTCAAGTTCTCGAGCACCGCCTGGACCAAGGATGGCAAGGGCTTCTTCTACAGCCGCTACGACGAGCCGAAAGAGGCGACCAAGCTGGCCGACGTCAATTACTTCCAGAAACTGTACTTCCACCGCATCGGCACGCCGCAAAGCGCCGACACCCTGGTGTACGACCGCGCCGACCAGAAGGAGTGGGGCTTCGGCGGCCAGACCACCGATGACGGCCGTTACCTGCTGATCACCACCACCCACGGCACTGCGCCGAAGAACCGGGTGTCGTACAAGGACCTGTCCAAGCCCGACGCCAAGGTGGTCGACCTGGTCGACAACTTCGACGCCGGCTACGACTTCATCGACAATGTTGGCACCGTGTTCTATTTCAGCACCGACCGCAATGCGCCGAAAAAACGCATCGTCGCCATCGACCTGAGCAAACCGTCGGAAAATAACTGGAAAGAGATCGTCGCCGAAAGCGCCGACACCCTGGCCGGCGCCGACATCGTCAACAACCAGCTCGTACTCGAGTACCTGAAGGACGCCAGGAGTGTGGTGCGCGTGGTGTCGCTCGAAGGCAAGCCAGTGCGCGAGATCGCGCTGCCGGGAATCGGTACCGTCGGCGGCCTGACCGGCAAGCGCGGCGACACCGAGACCTTCTATTCGTTCACCGGTTTCACCAATCCGACCACGATCTACCGCCTGAACCTCAAGACCGGCGAGAGCACCGTGTTCCGCCAGCCAAAGGTCGCCTTCAACCCGGCCGACTATGAAACCCGCCAGCAGTTCTACACGAGCCGCGACGGCACCAAGGTGCCGATGTTCATCGTGTCGAAAAAAGGCATCAAGATGGACGGCTCGAACCCGACCTATCTGTACGGTTATGGCGGCTTCAATATCGCGCTGACCCCGAGCTTCTCGCCGGCCAACCTGGCCTGGATGGAGATGGGCGGCGTCTACGTGGTGGCCAACCTGCGCGGCGGCGGAGAATACGGCGAAGCCTGGCACCAGGCCGGTACCAAGCTGCAAAAGCAGAACGTGTTCGACGACTTCATCGGCGCGGCCGAGTGGCTGGTCAAGAACAAGGTCACGTCGCCGAAGAAACTGGCGATTGGCGGCGGCAGCAATGGCGGCCTGCTGGTCGGCGCGGCAACCACCCAGCGCCCGGACCTGTTCGCGGCGGCGATCCCGAGTGTGGGCGTGATGGACATGCTGCGCTTCCACAAGTTCACCATCGGTTGGGCATGGACGTCGGACTACGGCTCGTCGGAAAATCCTGAGGAGTTCAAGGCACTGGTCAAATACTCGCCGCTGCACAACTTGAAGGCGGGCACCTGCTATCCAGCAACCATGGTCACCACGGCCGACCACGACGACCGCGTGGTGCCGGCGCATAGCTTCAAGTACGCCGCCGCCGCCCAGGCCGCCCAGGCCGGCGCCGCGCCGATCCTGATCCGCATCGACACCAAGGCGGGCCATGGCGCCGGCAAGCCGACCGGCAAGCAGATCGAGGAAGTCGCCGATCGCTGGGGCTTCCTGTCGCGTGAGTTGCACATGGAAGAGGCGGCCAAGACGGTTGGCGGCGCGCACTAGTCACTGCATCGTCACCGTGGGGTGGACGGGTCTCCCGTCCACGCGTCCAAACCTGCTTCGCGCACCGGCGACGCTTGGCAGGGTTGAACGCGTGGATGGCAGAGCCATCCACCCTACCTGTGCACTACCACCAGCACGGCTTTCGCCTCGGTCTTCCCGGTATTGCGAATCACATGGTTCTGATCGGCCGAATACCTCGCCGTCGCCCCGTGCCGTACCTTTCTTTTCTCGTTCCCCACCTCCAGCTCGACCGTGCCAGTGATCACCGTCAGGTGCTCTCCGGTCCCCGGGTCGTGCGCCTGCGAGGCCAGCTCTCCCCCTGGCGCGAGGGTCAGCTCATACCATTCATACTTGCCGGCAAGGTCCATCGGCCCCAGGATGCGCAGCGAATAGCCGGCATGCGCGCCGGGCAGGGTAGGGATCTCGTGCGCCTCGACCACCCGGATCAGGTCAGCGCTACGCACCTCGGACGACAGCAATTCGCCGATCTGTACGCCGAGCGCATTGGCCAGGCGCCAGGTGATGGCGATGGTGGGATTGGCTTTCTCGCGCTCGATCTGGGACAGCATCGATTTCGAGACGCCGGCGATACGCGACAGGTCTTCGAGCGTCAGCCCGCGCGCCAGCCGAAGGCGTTGTAGTGTGGCGCCAACTTCTGGTGGGGCATTGTTTGTTAGAGTGGTGCTCATTGTCTATGTGCGTATTGCCTAATTCAAATTATTCATAAGTATATTGCCAGCCGCTTGCCAAGTTCATTGGCTGGGCGTAAGATTCAATATATTGAATTTTTGTTCGAGATAGCGAACTAGTTCTCTACATCGAACAAGCCAACGGTACAACATCCGCCGACCGCCGGTCAAGCCGCCGGTCACGCCACACCACAGTGAACAGGGGAACACCATGAGCGATCAAGCTTTCTACAGCGGCCTGCATCAAAAACTCGCGACCTTGAAGGGCGACGGCTTGTTCAAGCCCGAGCGCGTGCTGGCCTCGCGCCAGGGCGCCGAAGTCGTGGCGCAAGATGGCCGTACCCTGATCAATATGTGCGCCAATAACTACCTGGGCCTGTCGGGCGACGTCGAGACTCAGAAAGCAGCCGCCGCCGCGCTCGAGAAATACGGTTATGGCCTGTCGTCGGTGCGCTTCATCTGCGGCACCCAGACCGTGCACAAGGAACTCGAAAGCGCACTGTCGAGCTTCCTGGGCACCGAAGACACCATCCTGTACGCGGCCGCCTTCGACGCCAACGGCGGCGTATTCGAGCCGCTGTTCGACGAGAACGACGCCATCATCTCGGACGCCCTCAACCACGCTTCGATCATCGACGGCGTGCGCCTGTGCAAGGCTGCGCGCTACCGCTATGCCAACAACGACATGGCCGACCTCGAGAAGCAGCTGATCGCCGCCACCGAAGCCGGCAAGCGCCACAAGATCATCGTCACCGACGGCGTGTTCTCGATGGACGGCACCATCGCCCAGCTGGACAAGATCGTCGAACTGGCCGAAAAGTATGGCGCACTGACCATGATCGATGAATCGCATGCGTCCGGCTTCATGGGCGCGACCGGCCGCGGCACCCACGAACATTGCGGCGTGATCGGCAAGATCGACATCATCACCGGCACCCTGGGCAAGGCCCTGGGCGGCGCGATGGGCGGTTTCACCTCCGGTAAAAAAGAAGTCATCGAAACCCTGCGCCAGAAATCGCGTCCCTACCTGTTCTCGAACACGCTGGCGCCGATGATTGCCGGCGCCTCGCTGGCGGTGCTGGAGCGCATCTCCAAGTCGACCGAGCTGCGCGACCGCCTGCACGAAAACACCGCCTACTTCCGCAAGGAGATCGAGCGCATCGGCTTCACCATCAAGCCGGGCACCCACCCGGTGGTGCCGGTGATGCTGTTCGAAGCGCCGGTGGCGCAGAAGTTCGCGGCGCGCATGTTCGACCTGGGCGTGCTGCTGTCGGGCTTCTTCTACCCGGTGGTGCCGATGGGCCAGGCGCGCGTGCGCGTACAACTGTCGGCGGCGCACACCCGCGAGCAGCTCGACACCGTGCTGAAGGCTTTCGAGCAGGCCGGTAAAGAACTGGGCATCATCAAGAACAACTAAGCACTCAGCAAAGCAAGGAACAGACAGCATGGAACGCATCCTCATCATCGGCGCCAACGGCCAGATCGGCAGTGAACTGGTCAGCGCACTGGCCGACAAGCACGGCGCGCAGAACGTGATCGCCTCGGACATCGGCGACAAGAACCTGTACGGCGCCGCGCGCTACACCGTGCTCAATGTGCTGGACAAGGACAGCCTGGCGCGCCTGGTGGCCGATGAAGACATCACCCAGGTCTACCAGCTGGCCGCCATGCTGTCGGCCACCGGTGAAAAAGCCCCGCTGAAGGCCTGGAGCCTGAACATGGACGGCCTGCTCAACATCCTCGAGATCGCGCGCGAGCGCGGCGAAGCGGCCAAGCCATTGAAGGTGTTCTGGCCGTCGTCGATCGCGGCTTTTGGTCCGACCACCCCGAGCGAGAATACGCCGCAGTTCACGATCATGGACCCGACCACGATCTACGGCATCAGCAAGCTGGCCGGCGAGCGCCTGTGCGAGTACTATCACAGCAAGTATGGCGTCGACGTGCGCAGCATCCGCTACCCGGGCATCATCAGCTACAAATCGCCTCCGGGCGGCGGCACCACGGATTATGCGATCGCGATCTTCCACGCGGCCCTGCGCGGCGAGACCTATGAATGCTTCCTGGGTCCGGAAACGACGCTGCCGATGATCTATATGCCGGACGCGATCCGCGCCACCATCGAGCTGATGGAAGCGCCAGGCGAACAGGTCGTGATCCGTTCGTCGTACAACGTGGCGGGCGTGTCGTTCAACCCGCGCGAACTGGCCGCCGCAATCTCGACGGCGCTGCCGCAGTTCCGCATCGACTACAAGCCGGACAGCCGCCAGCAGATCGCCGACTCCTGGCCGAAGAGCCTCGACGACAGCCGCGCCAGCACCGACTGGGGCTGGAAGTCGCGCATTGGCGTCGACGAGATGGTCGACTCGATGCTCAAGAATATCGACGTCGGCCTGGGCGTCGCGGCGTAAGCATCGCCACGCACGGGTGCACATCCAACGGCCTGCCGCCTCGACGCGCCAGGCCGCTTACCATTATAAGAACCGAAAAGTGAGACAACCATGGACATGAGCGTGTTTGACCTGTTCAAGATCGGCATCGGCCCCTCGAGCTCCCACACGGTGGGTCCGATGGTCGCGGCGCGCCGCTTCCTGCTCGAGAGCGGAATGCTGGAGCAGGCGGTCGGCGTCGAAGCCCACCTGTATGGATCGCTGGCGCTGACCGGCGTCGGCCACGCGACCGACAAGGCCGTGATCCTCGGCCTGATGGGCGAGACCCCGCAGGGCGTCGATCCGATCGCGGTCGAGGACAAGCTGGCGGAAGCCGCACTCGATGGCGTGCTGCACCTGCTGGGAACGAAGGCGGTGCCGTTCAGCGCCAAGACCAACCTGGTCTGGCACAAGGCGTCGACGCTGCCCGAACACCCGAACGGCATGCGCTTCGTGCTCAAGCTGCAGGATGGCAGCATCATCGAGCGCATCTATTATTCGGTCGGCGGCGGCTTCATCACGGCGGCCGGCGAGAGCCAGGCGCGCGCCACCGAGACGCCCGCAGCGTTGGTGCCGTATCCCTTCGACACGATGGTCCAGCTGCTCGAGCACGGCCGCCGTCACGGCCTGAGCATCCCGCACATGTTGCGCGCCAACGAGCGCACGCGCATGAGCGACGAAGAACTGGACGCGGGCCTGGACAATATCTGGCGCGTGATGCGCGAGTGTATCTGCCAGGGCCTGGTGACCGAGGGCCGGCTGCCGGGCGGCCTGGATGTGCGCCGGCGCGCGGCCGGCCTGTGGAAGCAGGCGCAGCAGACGCAGCAGCAACCGCTGAACGCCTTGCCGCATGACGCGGTGCAGCAGGTGAGCCTGTACGCAATGGCGGTCAACGAAGAAAATGCGGCAGGCGGCCGGGTCGTCACCGCGCCGACCAATGGCGCGGCCGGCATCATCCCTGCGGTGCTGCGCTATTACGCCGAGGATTGCCGCCCGATCGATCCGCAGCGCGGCGTCCGCGATTTCCTGCTGACGTCCGCCGCGATCGGCATGCTGTGCAAGAAGAACGCCTCGATCTCGGGCGCCGAAGTCGGCTGCCAGGGCGAAGTGGGCGTGGCCTGCGCAATGGCGGCGGCCGGCCTGGTGGCAGCGCTCGGCGGCAGCAACGAGCAGATCGAGAACGCGGCCGAAATCGGCATCGAGCACCACCTCGGCATGACCTGCGACCCGATCGGCGGCCTGGTGCAGATTCCCTGCATCGAGCGCAACGGCATGGGCGCAATCAAGGCGATCACCGCCGCCTCGCTGGCGCTGAAAGGCGACGGCACCCATTTCGTGAGCCTGGACAGCGTGATCGAAACGATGCGCCAGACTGGGGCTGACATGCAGGTCAAGTACAAGGAAACGTCGCTGGGTGGGTTGGCGATTCATGTGGTGACGGTTAATCACGCGGCTTGCTGACTGGTTTGGGGGCTGCTGATCGGTCGTTGGCTGCTCATCGGACTTGGATTCCCGCCTTCGCGGGAATGACGTGCGTCTGCTAACGATGAAGAGGTATCTGCCGATTCTTCTCGTTGGCCTAAAAACCGTCATTCCCGCGCAGGCGGGAATCCAAGCACTCAGCGTACCCGTCACCCAATTTTATTCACCCAAACAACTTTTTTGCAGCACAGCATACATTTCCGCCCGCTCCCACTATAATAAAGTTTCAACGTGAGCCAACCGGATCTTCAAACTGTATGCATTATGTGTCCACCCGCGCGAGCAGCGCGTCCGCAGCACGCAATCCCCAGCAATTCCTTGACATCCTGCTAGGCGGCCTGGCCCCGGACGGCGGCCTCTACCTGCCGGCCGAGTACCCGCAGGTGACTAGCGCCGAGCTCGACGCATGGCGCAAGCTCTCGTACGCCGATCTGGCCTACGAAATCCTGCGCAAGTTTGCCACCGACATCCCGGACGCCGACCTCAAGGCCCTGACCACGCGCACCTATACGCCCGAGGTCTATCGCAACGCCCGCGCCGACGAATCGAGCGCCGACATCACGCCGCTGCGCGTGCTGGAAGACGGTGTGCAGGGCAAGCTGGTGCTGCAGGCGCTGTCGAACGGCCCGACCCTGGCCTTCAAGGACATGGCGATGCAGTTGCTGGGCAATCTGTTCGAATATGCGCTGGCGAAGAACAACGATGAACTGAACATTTTCGGCGCCACTTCGGGCGACACCGGCAGCGCCGCCGAGTACGCGATGCGCGGCAAGCGCGGCGTGCGTGTGTTCATGCTGTCGCCGCACCGGAAGATGAGCGCCTTCCAGACCGCACAGATGTTCAGCCTGCAAGACCCGAACATCTTCAATATCGCGGTGGAAGGCGTGTTCGACGACTGCCAGGACCTGGTCAAGGCGGTCTCGAATGACCTCGAATTCAAGGCGCGCCAGAAGATCGGCACCGTCAACTCGATCAACTGGGCCCGCGTCGTGGCCCAGGTGGTGTATTACTTCCGCGGCTACCTGGCGGCCACCACCAGCAACGACCAGAAAGTGTCGTTCACGGTCCCATCGGGCAACTTCGGCAATATCTGCGCCGGCCACATCGCCCGCATGATGGGCCTGCCGATCGACAAGCTGGTGGCTGCCACCAACGAGAACGACGTGCTGGACGAATTCTTCCGCACCGGCGTCTACCGCGTGCGCAAGGCAGCCGAGACCTTCCACACCAGCAGCCCGTCGATGGACATCTCCAAGGCATCGAACTTCGAGCGCTTCGTGTATGAACTGGTGGGCCGCGACGCCGAGCGCACGCATGCGCTGTTCCGCAAGGTCGACACCCACGGCGGCTTCGACCTGTCCGGTGCGCCGGGCAGCGATGGCGACGAATTCAGGCAGGTGGCGAAATATGGCTTCCTGTCGGGCCGCTCGACCCATGCCGACCGCCTGGCCACGATCCGCGACGTCGCCGACGACTACGGCATCACGATCGACACCCACACCGCCGACGGCATCAAGGTCGCGCGCGAACATCTGCAGCCGGGCGTGCCGATGATCGTGCTCGAGACCGCGCTGGCGGCCAAGTTCAACGAGACTATCCTGGAAGCGCTGGGCGAGGACGCCGAGCGTCCCGCCGGCTTCGAGGACATCGAGTCGCTGCCACAGCGCTTCGTGGTCATGCCAGCCGACGTCGCCCGCATGAAGGCGTATATCGCCGAGCACACGGGCCTGTAATGAACGCACCGGTACAGAAAGCCCCCATGCTGTCGGTGCGCGAGGCGCTCGACTTCCTGCTGGCGGCCGCGCGGCCTGTGGAGCAGGTGGAAACCATCCCGACCTTGGAGGCCAATGGCCGCGTGCTGGCTGCAGACCAGCTGGCGACGATCGACGTGCCGTCGGCCGACAACACGCAGATGGACGGCTACGCCGTGCGCGCGGAGGATTGCGCCAGCGGCAGCGCCACCCTGAAGGTCAGCCAGCGCATCCCGGCCGGCACCGTTGGCCATGAACTGGAACCCGGCACCGCCGCGCGCATCTTCACCGGCGCCCTGATTCCACCGGGCGCCGATGCGGTCGTGATGCAGGAGCAGGCCGAGGCGGTCGGCGACAGCGTCACCATCCACCACGCGCCGCGCGCTGGCGAGTGGATCCGGCGCAAGGGCGAGGACATCAGCGCCGGCGCCGTGATCCTGCCGGCGGGCAGCCGCCTGCGCAGCCAGGAACTGGGATTGGCTGCGTCCGTCGGCCTGGCCAGCCTGCCGGTGCACCGGCGCCTGCGCGTGGCCGTGTTCTTCACCGGCGACGAGCTGACCATGCCCGGCGACGTGCCGCCCGAAGGCCTCAAGCCCGGCGCGATCTACAACTCGAACCGCTTTACCCTGCGCGGTTTGCTCGAGAACTTCGGCTGCGACATCAGCGACTACGGCATCGTGCCCGATTCGCTGGAGGCCACCCGCGCCACCTTGCGTGAAGCGGCGCGCGAGAACGACCTGATCATCACCTCGGGCGGCGTCTCGGTCGGCGAGGAAGACCATATCAAGCCCGCCGTGGAAGCGGAAGGGCGCCTGTCGATGTGGCAGATCGCCGTCAAGCCGGGCAAGCCGCTGGCATTTGGCGAGGTGCGGCGCGAGGATGGATCGGCGTTCTTCTTGGGCCTGCCCGGCAACCCGGTGTCGAGCTTCGTCACCTTCCTGCTGTTCGTGCGGCCTTTCCTGCTGCGCCTGCAGGGCGTGACGGGCCAGGTCGAGCCGCAGGGCTATACCGTGCGCGCCGACTTCGACCTGCCCAAGGGCGACCGCCGCAACGAATTCCTGCGCGCGCGCCTGAATGCGGCCGGGGGACTGGACCTGTTCCCGAATCAGAGCTCGGGCGTGCTCACCTCGACGGTGTGGGGCGACGGCCTGGTCGACAACCCGGCCGGCAACCGCATCGCCGCGGGCGACCCCGTACGCTTCATCCCGTTCGCCGAATTACAGCATTAGGAAAGACATGAAGATCAGTGTGAAATACTTTGCCGCCTTGCGCGAAGCGGTGGGGACTGCGCAAGAGCAGCTGGACTTGCCGGCAGAGGTGACGACGGTGGGCGGCGTGCGCGAACTGCTGCGCGCACGCGGCGGCGTGTGGCTTGAAGCGCTCGCCCCTGAACGCGCGGTGCGCATGGCCCATAACCAGGTCATATGCGGCGGCGACACGCCCATCCTTGATGGCGCAGAAGTGGCGTTCTTTCCGCCGGTAACCGGCGGTTGATGGAGGCCGGCCCCGGCTCGAAGCGGGGCCGGCTCTTCCATCATAAGGCCGCGATCGACTCCTCCGCCAACGCCATCAATTTCGCGCAATTGCTGTTACGCGCCGCGAAATCCTTCCACGCCGTATTGCGCGCCACCGACTGCCAGCCGCGCAGGGCTTCGGGATTGAGGTCGACCACGCGCGCGCCGACGCCGCGATAGACCGACACCACCGCCGCATCGTCGATGCGCGCCATCTTCATCGCGAACTGCTCCATGTCGGCGCCGACCTTGAGGATGGCTTCCTGCTGTGGTTTGCTCATGCGCTCGAACACGGTGCGCGACATCAGGAGCGGCTCGAACATAAACCAGTATGAGCCGCCGCGCGCCGTGGTCAGCGAGCGCGCCGTCTCCTGCAGGCGGAAGGAAATGAGGGACGTCGACGACGTGAGCGCCGCATCGAGCGCGCCACTACGCATGGCGTTGTAGATTTCGTTGGACGGCAGGCTGACGACGGTCGCGCCGGCGTCCTGCAGCAACATGTCCATCTCGCGCGAGCCGCCGCGCACCTTCAGGCCGCGCACATCCTCGGGCGTCACGATCGGCGCGCCGCGCGAGGCGACCCCACCGGCCTGCCAGATCCAGCTGACGATCACCAGGCCTTGCTCGCCCAGGATGCGTGTCAGCTCGCGCCCGACCGGCGCGTCTTTCCAGCCATAGCCTTGTTCATACGAGGTGACCAGCGCCGGCATCAGCCCGATGTTCGCCTCCGGCGCTTCGCTGCCCGCATACGACAGCGGCACCAGGGCCATGTCGAGCGAACCACTGCGCAGCGCGCCGAACTGGGCGTTGGGCTGCATCAGGCTCGAGCCAGGGTGGATCGAGAATTTCAAGTTGCCGCGCGTACGCTTTTCGACTTCGGCCGCGAACATGCGGCACAGGCGGTCGCGAAAATCGCCCTGGGCAATGCTACCGCCGGGAAACTGGTGCGAGATCCTGAGATTACTGGTCTGCGCCCAGGCGGACTGCATCCATAGCGGACTGGTCGCGATCGCGCCCAGCATTGCCCTACGGGTCGTGAACGACCGGTTGATTACCGACATATACATCCTCCAAGATGTTTTAACGGACTGCCGGGTGAATCGTGGCTGACCTCGTCGAGCGGGCGCCATCGTTCACCCCGGCGTGTACAAGAATATTCCTGCCACACTGCATGTCAAGCGGAATATTGCAGCTATGACAAAGGCATATGCATTCCAGCCCGGCAGTATTGCGCAGGCCGGCGACATACGCCTTGATCCATCCTGGAGAAAACGTGAATCAGCGCGCCTTGTCGGTGACCGCCTGGCTGGCAGAGCGCCAGCGCGCGGCGATGAAGATGGCGGCCGCAGCCAGCGACCAGGCCAGGGTCGGCCCCCAGGTCGCGGCCAGGCTGTCGCCGCGCATCAGGTCGATCGCGCACAGCAGCAGGAACATGGTGCCGGCGGCCAGCAGGTACTGGCCGATCCAGTGGATAAAGGGGCGGGATGCAGGACGCATGAAACGGATTCCTTTCAACGGCGGTCGAGATAACGGCGCAGGATGCCGGCCAGCGCGAGCGGCTGGTCGATCATCAGGAAGTGGCGCGACGGCGCGATCGGCACCACCTCGACCGAGGGAATCCCCTCGACCAGCATCCGGTAGTGCTCGACCTTGTCGTTGACCGTCAGCGCATCCTGAGCCGCATCGTACTGGTAAAACGGCGCCACGACCAGCACCGGGGCGCTGATTTTCGACAGGCCCGGACGCAGGTCGAGCGCCAGCAGGTCGGCCACGTAGGCGCCTACCGCCTCGCGGTCGCTGCGCAGCAGCAGCGGCGTGATGTCGTCGGCCTTGCCGATGTCGAGCACGCCCTGGCCGCGCATGTACTGGCGCTGCTCGGCGGCGTAGGCGTCTAGCCGGCTGCCGGCCATGCGGTTGCGCACATTGATCGCAGCCTGCGGGCGCTGCTGCGGCGGCATGTTCTCGGTGCCGGGGAAGACCGGCAGGCCGTCCAGCGCCACCACGCCGCCGATGCCGCTGCCGAGGTCCTGGGCCACGGCATAGGCCAGCGTGCCACCCAGGCTGTGGCCGATGATGACCGGCTTGTCGAGCTTGCGTTCAGCGATCAGGCCGCGCAGGGCTGCGCGCGCGCCTTCGAACGGTTCACTGGTGGGCGCCGGACGGCCGTCGAAGCCGGGCAGGGTAATCACGTACAGCGTGAATTCGTCCTTGAACTGGCGGATCGTCTCTTGCCACACCCAGGGGCCGCTGGCCAGGCCGGGGACCAGGATCACGGGCCGCCCGCGGCTACCGTGGCGCTCGACCAGCAGGCCGCCGGATTCGAAGCGCTCGGCCGGCTCGATGGTGGCGGCGAAGCGGTTGGCGGCCGGCGCGGCCGGGGGCGGCGTCTGGGCATGGGCCTGGACGATGGAGGTGGCGCCGACAGCCAGTGCGGCCAGTGCGGCCAGTGCGAACAACAGGGAAGCTTTCTTCATGCGGTTTCCTGATCGGGTAAAAAGATGGCTTCGACCGGCAGGCCGAACAACCGTGAAATGGCGAAGGCGAGCGGCAGGCTGGGATCGTAGCGCCCGGTCTCGATGGCATTGATGCTCTGGCGCGAGACCTCAAGGCGCTCGGCCAGGTCGGCCTGGCTCCAGCCACGTTCGGCGCGCAGCGCGCGAATATGGTTCTTCATCGCTGGCGCAACGCCCGCACCACCGTCACCAGCCCGGTGGAAGCGGCCAGCACGATCCACACCGCAAACATCGACAGGCGCGGATAGCCGGCCGTCTCGAGAAAGCCGTAGCTGAAGGTGAGTCCTGCCGTGAGCGCCGCGGCCAGCGCGAACGATTCGAGCAGGTTGCGGCGCAGGTACTCGTCGAGCCGGTCCAGATGACGCGCGATGGCCCACAGCATGAGGCAAAAGCCGATCATCGGCGACAGCAGCACCACGGTGCGCAGCACGCCTTCTTCCAGCGGCCGGCCGAAGCGGATCGACGCCACCAGCAGGATCGCGTATATCGCGAACGCGACGCCGAGTTCTCGCAGGTAGGCCCTGCCGGTGCGTTTTTCGTGGGTGTCCGATTTCATGTCACTCTCGCCGTGAAGTAAAGGATGCTTTACATCGTAGGCCGCCCGGAATCCTGTGTCAAGCATCCTTTACATGATTTCACGCGGCCCGTTCTCGACTACAATGCCTGTCCTTTATTTGCCGCCTGCCGCCCCATGCCTCATTCTTCCCATACTCCACAGCGTGTCGCCGTGATCGGCGGCGGCCCCGCCGGGCTGATGGCGGCCGAGGTGCTGGCGGCTGGCGGCGTGCAGGTCGATGTCTATGATGCGATGGCCAGCGTGGGCCGCAAGTTCCTGCTGGCGGGGAAGGGCGGCATGAACATCACGCACTCCGAACCCTATCCCGACTTCGTCCAGCGCTATGGCGCGCGGCAAAACGACGTGGCGCGCTGGCTCGAAGCGTTCGACGCCGACGCCGTGCGCGCCTGGATCCACGACCTCGGCATCGAGACGTTTGTTGGCAGCTCGGGCCGGGTCTTCCCCCTGGAAATGAAGGCGGCGCCGCTGCTGCGCGCCTGGCTGCATCGCCTGCGCGAGGCCGGCGTGCGTTTTCATATGCGCCATCGCTGGCTGGGCTGGCAGGACGGGCAGCTACGCCTGGCCACGCCAGATGGCGAGCGGTTGATCGAGGCCGACGCCACCGTCCTGGCGCTGGGCGGCGCCAGCTGGGCGCGGCTCGGCTCCGACGGCGCCTGGCAGCCGCTGCTGGCCGAACGCGGGGTCGCGCTGTCTCCGCTGGCGCCTGCCAACTGCGGTTTCGATGTCGGCTGGAGCGAGCATTTCAGCAGCCGCTACGCCGGCGCGCCGTTGCTTACGGTGGCCGCCGGTTACCAGGGGCAGGATGGCGCGATTGCATGGCGCAAGGGCCAGTTCGTCATCACGCAGGGCGGCGTCGAGGGCAGCCTGGTGTACGCGCTGTCGGCGCCTCTACGCGATCAGATTGCAAGCGCAGGCAGCGCCATCCTCTGGCTCGACCTCGCGCCCGACCACGACGCCAACCGCGTGTTCGATGAAGTGACGCGCCCGCGCGGCTCGCGCTCGATGTCCAGCCACCTGCAAAGCCGGCTCGGCATCAAGGGCGTCAAGGCCGGGTTGCTGCACGAGTGCCTGTCGCGCGAAGACTATGCCGACCCGGCGCGCCTGGCCGCGGGCATCAAGCGCCTGCCGATCACCTTGGTGCGGCCGCGCCCGATCGACGAGGCGATCAGCAGCGCCGGCGGCGTGCGCTTCGATGCGCTGGGAGTAAACACCAGCATGCTCGCCGCGCTGCCCGGCACCTTCGTGGCGGGCGAGATGGTTGACTGGGAAGCGCCGACCGGCGGCTATCTGCTCACCGCCTGCTTCGCCAGCGGCCGCGCCGCCGGACGCGACGTCCTGGCGTGGCTGGCGGCCGCGAGCGAGCGCGCCTGAACGTCCTTTACGCTGCCCTCATGGCGGCATTCAACGGTGCGCAAGCCGTTCGTGGTTTGGCGTAGGCTGGATCGTTCTTCTCGCAGCCTTGTCCAGGAGCTGAGCATGTCCAGCACGCCGACCGAGCCGAGCGCACAGGAGCCCTTGCGCATTCCTGTCGTCGAGGAGCAGCTTGCCGTCGGCGCCCGCACGGTCGACACCGGTCGCGGCGTGCGCATCCACAAGACCGTCACCGAACACCCCGTCACCATCGACGAGCGGCTGCTGCGCGACGAGCTGCGCATCACGCACGTCCCGGTCGACCGCATCGTCGGGGTCGACGAAGCGCCGGGCCACCGCCACGAAGGCGACACCCTGGTCATCCCCGTGCTCGAGGAGGTGCTGGTGGTCGAGCGCAAGGTTCGCATCAAGGAAGAACTGCATATCACCCGGGTCCGGCACGAGCAGCGTCACCTTGATACCGTCCCGCTCAGGGCGGAACGGGTCGAGGTCGAACGTTTCGACGAGGCTGGTGATCCGGGTGCCTGAAGTCATCACCCAAGGAGGGACATCATGCACCATACGCTAGTCGCGGTTTTCGACAACCGCACCGACGCGCAAAGCGCGTACGACCAGCTACTGTCTTCCGGCTTCAGCCGCGAGAACGTGCGGCTATCCGAGCCCAATGCCGCCGCAGGCGGCGCGACCACTGCCGAAGGCATCGGCACAGGCATCAAGCACTTCCTGCAAGACCTGTTTGGCGACGAGCACAAGGATCGTGCGGGCCGCTACGAAGGCGCGCTCGCGCGTGGCCAGCATGTGGTGACGCTGAGCGCCGATTCGCTGCCCGACGCCGAGCGCGCCGCCGACGTCGTCGAAGCCTTCGGGCCGGTCGACATCGACGAGCATGCGGACGGCGTCGGCAGCGCGGGTGCGTGGCAGTCAGCCGCCGGTTCGCGCCAGGGTACGACGCCGGGTGCGGCGCTATCGAGCCAGTCGGCGTCTAGCCAGTTGCAGGGCGGCGCCAGCAGCGCCTCGCTGCAGCGCGATACGTCGGTGAGCGCGGCCAGGACGCCAGTCCCGTCCGGCGCGGCCAGCGCGACCATCCCGGTGGTCGAAGAGCAGCTGCGGGTCGGCAAGCGCGAAGTCCAGCGCGGCGGCATGCGCATCTTCTCGCGCATCGTCGAGATCCCGGTGCACGAGACCATCGGCCTGCGCGAGGAACACGTTGACGTCCAGCGGCGCAAGGTCGACCAGCCGATCAGCCCGAGCGACGCAGCGGCGTTCAGGGAACAGACCATCGAAATGCGCGAGAGCGCCGAGGAAGCCGTGGTCGAGAAATCCGCCCGTATCACCGAGGAAGTCTCGATCGGCAAGCAGGTCAGCGAGCGCCAGCAGCAGATCGACGACACGGTGCGCCACACCGAGGTCGACGTCGAGCGGCTCGGCGCGAGCATGCTTGACGACGACATCTATTATCGCGAGCACTTCACGCTGACGTATGGCGCGAGCGGCGGCCTTTATGACGACTATGCGCCGGCTTATGCCTGGGGCTCGCAGATCGCGGGGAGCAGCAGGTACACGGGCCGCCAGTGGGACGAGGTCGAACCCGAGCTGCGGTCCGACTGGGACGCGCGCCATGGTGGCGTGTCGACCTGGGAAAAGATGAAGGCGGCCGTGCGTCACGGGTGGGATCGCGTGACCGGCAGACACGGCGATTAGGTCCAGGGGCATGTGACATTCGGTGAGCAATGGGGGTTGGGCGGCGCGGTAACATGGGCCTTTTGTCGCCCGCCCGACCCATGACATTCATCCGCGTATTGACAATCGCCGCGTCGCTGGCGCTCTTCACCACGGCGGCATCGGCCGCCACGCCATGCGGCGAACCATGCCGCACGCTAGTGCAGGACGCGCACGTACTCGAGGGACAAGGCAAATTCAAGGAAGCGCTGGACAAGTACCAGGCCGCCGAAAAGGCCGATCCGCAAGCCTCGCTGCCGCTGTCGCTGCAGGCCGGCCTGTTCCTCAAGCTGTCCAGCGTATCCCCGAAGGACAAGGCCGGGCAGGTGCGCGAGACTGCGCGCGCACTGGCCGAGCGCGCGAGCGCGCTTGCGTCCGACGATCCGATCGCGCATGAAGTCTTGCGCATGCTGGACGACGACGGCGTCTCGCCCCTGCACACGCCGAACCCGGAGGCCGCACAGCTGCTGGCCGAGGGCGCCGCCCTGTTCGCACAGCGCAAGGCGAAGGAATCCCTGCTCAAGTACGAAGCGGCGATGCAAGCTGACCCCAAGGCATCGGGTGCCTGGGTCGGCGCCGCGGATTACTATTTCATGCAGGGCGACTGGCCGCGCGCCGAGGCGCTGTTCCGGCGCGCCACCGAGATCGAACCGAAGAATGCGCAGGCGTGGCGCTTCCTGTCTGATGCGCTGCTGGCGCAAGGCCAGCGCGCGCCGGCCGAGGCGGCCTTGTATTCGTCGATTGCGGCTGACCCCTCGCAGCGCCCGAGCTGGGGCAAGCTGGCCAGGCTGCGCGCTGCCGCCGGCCTGCCGCTCAAGGCGCTGGCGTTCAGGCGTGGCGTGCGCGTGGTACAGGGCGCGGACGGCAAGTTCACGATCAATGTAGACAAGTCGGTCGCCGAATCGGCGAATACCCCGAACTATGCCATCCGGCTTGCGCTGGCGATGGGCGAGGTCAATCTGCGCAAGGATGCCGCGGCCAAGGGCCGCTCGCCCTACGAGATCGAGCTTGATGCATGGCGCCTCGCCCTGAAGGTCATGGACGAAGCGGGCGCGGCCGGCGGCGAGGGCGTCAGCGATCCGGCGCTGCTGCAGATGCAGGCGCTGGCCAGGGATGGTCAGCTGGAACCGGCGATCCTGCTGCTGATGTTCCGCCAGTCCTTTCGGCCGGCTCTCGAGGCGCGGCTGGCCGCCAATCCTGGCGGCGTCAAGCTGTTCATCGATCGCTACGGTCTGCAGCCTTGACGCGAACGGCTGCGCACGCCGCGTTTGGGTATAGTTCGCCCATGCCTTCATCCGAAAAATATCCCACCACCCCGGACGGACGGTATTTCGTCGTGTCGGGCCGCCTGTGGCGCACCAGCAATCCCGAGCTGGCGCCGGAAGCACGCCAGCAACTGGTCGACCAGCTCATGAAGGCGCGCCGCGAAGTCGCCGCGGCGTTGAAGGCCCGCGACGGCAATGCCGAGCGCGCCGCGCGCCAGGCCGTCGACGAGGCCAAGCGCGCGCTGGGGGAGCGGGGGCCGGTGTGGTGGACCGATGGCGCGCCGGATCTCAATCGACGGATGGTCGCCAACACACCGTATGCGGCCTGGTTCGCGGCGCTTTCGAGTGCTTGACGATGGCTGGTTATGGCCCCGCTTCGAAAAAGTTCGCACACTGAGCCATACCGACGGTCATCTTTCGGCCAAAAGCGGACGTCCGAATCTCAGGAAGGCGTCAAGTGCGTTTTCAACTTTGTGGAGGCATGAGTATCAAACCAGATCACGACTACTACAGATCAGCCGCGGACGTTCGCTGCAATATCAATGGTGGCAGCGATTCGCGAGAGTCGATTTCCGCCGAACAGATCTCTGGAAAAAGAATCCAGCATTTGTAGCCTGAGCTGCGCCTTGTTCCGTTCGTCGTCAGTTAATCCCGTTCTGTCTAAAATCACTCTCTGCTCGCTCCGGTACGCACCTCTTGATTGATTATCAGCAAGCTCTGCAACGAGCATCGTTTCCAGGGCCAGTCCTTCGATCTCATCAAGCAGACCTCGGCTATTAGGGAGAGACCGAAAATGTTCCATCACGCGCAATGGATCGATTTTCCTGTGTGCTACCTGATCGAACATCTCCTTGTCTACAGAGCGCAACACGATGAGCAAAGCGATTTGGATCGCGTGTAAGCCGTGGTTCTCAGGCGTCACGGCAAGTACGAGTTTCAGGCGTACGATGCACCGCTCGATCGCTCGGAGGCTCATGCCATAAATATTCACAAGCAAGGTAATGAAGCGAACAATTTGGTCCTTATCGGCGTGCTGCCTAGTTGCGAACTTCTCGTCTAATCCTGCACGAGTGAAGGCGTTCTTTATGAACGCTTCCTTTGACGGACTCGGCAGGCCGAACTCCAAGTCAATGAACTTGCGTAGGTATTCTGGAGCATCGATCTTTTCGCCGTAGACCGCGGCTGTGACAGCCTCAAGCTGCTTTTTGTCGACGGACAGCACAAAGGCCATGTTCGGTACATCGAACATATGCTTCACCCTTTCCAGGAGCGACATCGCAAAATCTGGTCGACAGCGGTCCAGCTCATCAATAAAAAAAACGAGTGTTGGCTTCTTGTTCAATTCAGGAAGCTTAGTAACCACCTTCTCAAGCTCAGCTTTGAAGCACTTCGCCGCCTCCTCTTCTTTTTCGAATGCTTCGATGACATCAGAAGTCGCATCAGCCGCGGTGTCTCCTAGCGCCTCTTCGAGGTCGTCGGATAAGTCCACTACCCCGGCGGTGGCAATCTTCACACCAACTGCGGCGCCACGTTTGAGCAGGATCCCCGCGATCTTTTTGACCCGTGCCATATTGACTGCGCCGATCTCAGAGTCGCCCTCGGAATGGGGGAATGCCTCGTCGAGCGCGGCAACCATCGCGATCAGCGGATCGGAAACATGATCTGCTTTCCAGGCGTTGAAGTACACGGTCCGGAAATTCTTCTGGTTCAAAACCTTCCCCAGCATATCGACGAATGTCGACTTGCCAGTGCCATATGGGGAATCAATCGCTAGGACGAGTGGATGCCCACCGGTGTCGCCCACGATACCCGCCACGAAATTTACGATCTTCTCTCGGTCTAATGCGTCATTGGCGAACGGTGTGTCATCGGAGACTTCAATTGCAGGGAGGCGAAAGGACATAGTCGTCTGAAGAAGTGATCGAAAGCGAAAGATTAGCATGCCGCGTATCCATACAGCACAGCTAGTGGAACGATATGTGAAATTAGAACCCCTAAAGCACGGCGTCGCGCCTGCAGATCAATCCCTCTCTTGGCACGAGGGAGGAGGGGAGCTATCCATCTCGTTCGCCAGGACCGAGAGCAATGTGTCGCACGTGGAATAGTAATAGTTCGTCCCGTTCGTTTTCATGATGGCTGAATAGTCGCTCTTTGGCTTCGAGGATTTATCATAACCATACTGAAAGTTAATCGACAGCTTATACTGCTCGTCCAGATATAACTGCATCGGCGCATGAACGCCGGTTTTTATCGCCTTCTTCGCAGTAGACTCGATCGCGACCAACTCGGCAATGGTGCGCCCAGGGTGTTGAGGCACATATGGTTCCGGGTCTTTGAAATATGCAGCAACGACTCCCCATAGTACTCGTTGCTCCCTTGTGTGAGGACGGCATGGATACTCAAGCCTAACACGTCCGGATAAATGCCGTCGATCTCTTTAAAAACGTGCAAAGCATTGCAGGTCTGTATGAGCATTTCCTGCCTTGTCAAAATAGCCGACTTCGTGGTTGCTTTTTAGGATAAGGCTGTCAGCGAATGAGACCAAGCAGGTCGCCGGCTGCCGTTCGCTATCTCATCGAGCCTGTCCCGCAGCAGGAGCAACTTCGTTCTGTCTAGAGCATTATTGTCGATAGCCTGCTTAAACGCTGATCGCGTGGATCAATGCAAACATTAAGTATTTCCGCAGGTGCAACTGCTCCAGCCAGGCTTCGCGCACGAATATGTGTGGCATGATATCGTAAGCGAGGCATCCGACCGCTGCTCTAACACCTCTTTGGGCGGCGTGATAGAAACTTCGTGGAACCGGTGGCATGTATTGGGGTACCACGACAATTCCTTGGACAGGCCATTGATCGCTCTGACCGCCACGGGATTGACGTAGCCTGCCTCACAGGGGCGAGTTTCTCCTCCCCGCAGCATGTTCACCAGCGCTTCGGAAAATTCCTCCATTTAGACTTCGCTCATGAGGACGCAATCTCTGTAGAGAGGAATGGTTTCGAACGATTACTTTTCGATAAGGCCGTGATCGAACATGATATTGGATCCTCAACTGGTTACTGGATCGGTTGACTACAGGATTCTCTATCTTGCCACAGGGACAAGTAGATCGCAAAATATTAGGCTCCGCTTCGGGTCGATACCGGCCTGTCGCGACCTCATAATGTACGTGAGCTTTCACCGATGGGCGGCTAGCGTATCACGTTGTTAGCGGGCCGCATCGATACTATCCGACGCTGAATTGGCGGCTCTGTGGCCATAGCTGAGCACCCGTGTAATCTTCCATGCGCCGTCCGTATTTGCCCAAATCATGACAAACTCTGCGATGCCGTCGCACGTTTTCGTATCGAACTGGCAGAACCGATGGGAGCCTTGCGCGATCGCGCCATAGTCCTTTATGGGAAAGACTTGCAGCGTACCTGGCATGATTTCGCGCGAAAATTTTCCACAGGCGTTTTTTTTAGTATTGGCGATCATGCTGTCTCTGCTCCAAGTCACACCGCCGTTGTCGTGATAGAACTCGACATCGGGAACAAAATAGCCTATGTGTTTCTGTAGCTGAGCAGGGTCGCTACACTTGTTGAACGCGTCGAATACATCCGCATCGAGGGCAGTGATAGTGTCAAACAGGGGAGTAACAAGCGTCTTGTTTTCGGCTGCAAAAACGCTACTACAAAGTAAAATGAGGGGTGCCGCAATTATATTACTGTACCCGATGGCAAGTCGTTTTTTCATATGTTCTCCAAGTGTGCTGAACCAATTCGAGTGAGCATGGCTAATGAACCTGCGCGTGCAGATACGCTAGAAAGCGTGGGTTTGCCCCCAGCTTTTCAAGCACCGGAAGTACGGCTTTATGTCCGCTATCTCCGTTTGTCAGAATCACCACGCCGTCCAGTGTGGTTTTGCTAAGGTAAGCAAAAGTAAATACTCCATCATCCTTGCCCGTGTGCATGAAGATAATATCTCCGGCGAAATCGAGGATTTCCCAGCCAAGGCCAAAGCCGATGCGATCGGGACAGGTCGCCGCTTTGTCTCCTGCACAGCGAAGATTGCGCAAGTCGACTTGTATGCGTCGCCGCTCACGTGCGACTTCTGAACTCAAACCCTTATCCTGCATAACCTCGATCATGAAGC